>Ga0302300_1001608_pt1 | contig 12611 bp, 8 predicted proteins | sample III_Palsa_E1_1_FD_198756 | JGI IMG/M metagenome (GOLD analysis project Ga0302300, IMG submission 198756) | Peat permafrost microbial communities from Stordalen Mire near Abisko, Sweden - III_Palsa_E1_1 | ecosystem: Environmental > Terrestrial > Soil > Palsa > Peat permafrost | place: Sweden... | reverse complement strand
TCTGGGGCAATCCGACGCGCCTGCTATTGACGCTGAAGTGCTCGAGATGCTCGTGGTGTTTTTCAAACGCGTGGGGCTGACGCGGACGACGCTGTACATCAATTCGATCGGCTGCAAAGAATGCCGGCCGCAATACGTCGAGCTGCTGCGAGAAAAGCTGCGCGAAGTGAAAGACCAGCTTGGCCCGGACAGCCAGCGGCGCATCGAGACCAATCCGCTGCGCGTTCTTGATTCGAAATTGCCGCAGGAGCAACCCATCATCGCGAAGCTGCCGCGCATTTCCGACCACCTTTGCGCCGAATGCCGCGAGCATTTCACGAAGCTGAAAGAAGAATTAGGCTTGCGCGGCATCGTTTACGAGGAGAACTGGCGGCTCGTTCGCGGCCTGGATTACTACACGCGCACGACTTTCGAAGTCACGGCGGAAGGGCTCGGCTCGCAGAACGCGGTGTGCGGCGGCGGGCGCTACGACGGCCTGGTCGAACTGCTCGGCGGGCCGCCAACGAAAGGCATCGGCTTTGCCATCGGCAGCGACCGCGCAATTTTGTCGATACAAGAGGGCGGGAAATTGCCGCATCTGCCCGGGCTTGCGGTCTTCGTCGCATGGATGGGACAGGCTGCGTACCCTACGGCAGTAAACATCACGCGAAAACTTCGCACTGCCGGGCTGGCCGTCGAGGTGCCGCCGGAAGAAATGAAATTCAAGAAATCGCTGGGCCTGGCGGATAAACTCGGCGCGAGCTACGCGCTGATTATCGGCGAAGACGAAGTCGCATCGAACACTTTCACCCTGAAGCGGCTGGCTGATTCGGAGCAGAAAAAACTTTCCGAATTGGAGTTGCTCGAATATCTTGAATCGGAGAGAAGAGGCAGCCGCTAGCTAGTGAGCGGTTCGTGGAGAGAAAACTTCGTGCTTGAATCGCTCGGAAACTTGAAACGCACAATCTATTGTGGCGATCTGCGCGCGGCTGACGCCGACAAAGACGTCGTGCTGATGGGCTGGGTCCACCGGCGCCGCGATCTGGGCCAACTGATTTTCATCGACCTGCGCGACCGCGCCGGAATCGCGCAGATTGTTTTCAACAAAGAGCTGGATCCCGAAGCGCATGCGAAGGCGGAGCAACTGCGCTCGGAATTTGTGGTCGCGGTGGAAGGGCGCGTGCTGCGGCGGCAAAAGGCGAACCCGGAAATTGCGACGGGCGAAGTGGAAGTGATGTCCACGCGGCTGCATATCCTGAACAACTCGAAGACGCCGCCGTTTCAGATCGAAGAAGAAGTAACGGCGAGCGAAGAAACGCGCTTGCGCTACCGCTATCTGGATTTAAGGCGGCCGAAACCGCATAGCAATCTTGAGCTGCGGCATCGCGTGATACTGGAGATTCGCAAGGCGCTGGACGAACTGGGCTTTTTCGAAATTGAGACGCCGATGCTGACACGTTCGACTCCGGAAGGCGCGCGCGACTGCCTGGTGCCGAGCCGCATCCATCACGGAAAGTTTTACGCGCTGCCGCAATCGCCGCAAATCTTCAAGCAAATATTGATGATTTCCGGGATGGACCGTTATTTTCAAATCGTGCGCTGCTTTCGAGACGAAGATTTTCGCGCCGACCGCCAGCTTGAATTCACGCAGCTCGACCTTGAAATGTCGTTCCCGCGCCAGCAGGATATTTTTGAAGTGATCGAACGCGCGATGGAACGCAGCTGCGCGGTCGTGGATGTGCAAGTGAAAGGGCCATTCCGGCATCTGGATTACAAGGATGCGCTGCGGCGCTACGGGTCGGACAAGCCGGACTTGCGTTTTGGAATGGAATTGCAAAATGTGACGCAATTCTTCGAGACGGGGCGAGAAAAACTGCAAATTGAAGGCAACGTGCAGGCAGTGGTCGCGCCGGGCGCGGCTTCCTGGTCGCGCAAACAGCTTGATGAACTGGGCGAGTTCGCGAAGGCGTCCGGAGCGCGCGGTGTTTACACTGTAAAAGTCGCAGCCGAAGGAATCACTTCGCCGCTTGAAAAGACTCTGGGGCTGGAAACGTTGAAGAAGCTCGCCGAGGCTTTAGGCACAAAGTCGGGCGATTTGATCGTGGCCGCGGCAGCTAAGGAACAAATCGAGCACAACGACACTTCGCTGAACGTCGCAGGTCAAATTCGTCTGTACCTCGGAGACAAACTCAATCTGATCGACCGCAGCAAATGGGAATTCGTGTGGATCACCGGCTTCGCGCTCTTCGAATGGAGCGCGACGGATAAGCGCTGGGTGAGCGCGCAGCATCCGTTTACCGGAATCTTTGAGGAAGACCTCGACAAGCTCGAAACTGCGCCGTGGGAGTGCCGGTCGAAGGGATACGATCTTGTTTTGAACGGCAACGAACTCGGTTCCGGAAGTATTCGAATTCATCGCCAGGATGTACAGGCGCGTATGTTCAAAGCGCTCGGACTGACCGACGAGCAAGCGCGACAACGCTTCGGGTTCTTTCTCGACGCGCTCACGTATGGCACTCCGCCACACGGCGGCATCGCGCTGGGGATCGATCGCGTGGTCATGCTTCTCGCCGGCGAGAAATCAATTCGCGAGGTCATTGCTTTCCCCAAGACCACCGCCGCCGTCGATTTGATGGCGGATTCACCGTCGGAAGTGGGCACCGACCAACTCGACGAATTGGGAATTGCAATCAAGCGAGCGGAAGAGTGAATTTCGATCCGAGCCAGAGCGTGATTTCCTATCGGGCGCTCGTGCTGATACCGATTGCCGCGGCAATGGGCGTGACTCTCTTGATCCGAAGCATGCGCAGGCTGAGGCTGAGAGCGCAGTTCATGGTGCTGGTGATCCTGGGCGTCGCGATCGGGTTCATTTTTTTGATTACAGTACAGATGCCTGGATTTCCGGAGTGGGTCGGCGTTTCGCTTTTTTCTGTTCTGTTCATCGCCAGTTTCTTCGGCACGCGCATTTTTCTGCGGAGCGTTGCCCAAGAGGCGAAGGAAGAAGATGAACAGGTGCGCAGAGAGGGTCTGGGCAATCCGGCAGATTCGGGATTTCCGAACATAAAGCCCACGAAACACACCCTATGAGCCGGATACGCATACTCGCGGAAAATGTGGCGAACAAGATCGCGGCGGGCGAGGTGGTGGAGCGGCCCGCATCGGTGGTGAAGGAGCTGCTCGAAAACGCGCTGGACGCGGGAGCGCGGTCGATTCGCATTGAGACGGAATCGGGCGGTAAGCGCATGATTCGAGTGATTGACGACGGCACGGGAATGAACCACGACGACGCCCTGCTGGCGTTCGAGCGGCACGCTACTTCGAAATTGCGCACCGCGGATGATTTGCTTTCTATTTCGACGCTGGGATTTCGCGGCGAAGCTCTGCCATCGATTGCCTCCATTTCACGTCTGCTGCTTGAAACGCGCTCGGCTGAAGACGAACAAGGGACGCGCGTGGAGTTTGCAGGCGGAAAACTGATCGGCGTGAAGCCGGCGGGTCTTCCCGCGGGTACTTCCATCAGCGTGGCGGACATTTTTTATTGCGTGCCGGCGCGGCGGAAATTTTTGAAGTCCGAGACCACCGAGCTGGGGCATATTGCTTCGCTGGTTACGCACTACGCGCTGGCGCATCCCGATTGCCAATTCCTGCTAAAGACGCCGACGCAGGAAATTCTGAATTGCACGCCGGTGGAAAAACTATCCGAGCGCGTCTATCAGATCTTTGGACGGCAGGCGCTCGACGAGTTGACGGAGATTACGCCGACCGAAGGGCCCGTGCGCAGCGCCATTACCGAGCCGCCGCTCGAAGCGGAGGAGCGGGCCGCTACGCTTCGCGTGACCGGGTTCACTTCGCGGCCGGAAGTGCAGCGCACGAACCGCAACGGGATCTATATTTTTGTGAACCGACGGCTGGTCCGCGACCGGTTGCTGCTGCATGCGATCGGCGAGGCATACCGCAACATTATGCCGCCCGGAGTTTTTCCTTGCGTGCTGTTATTTCTGGAACTGCCATACGAGGAAGTGGACGTGAACGTCCATCCGGCGAAAATTGAGGTGCGCTTTCGGCATCCGCAATTCGTACACGATTTCACTCGCGACGCGTTGCGACTGGCGCTCTCGCATGCGCGGCCGATTGCGGGATTTCCGGCAGCACGCGCAGCGGCGGCGGCAGGTAAACAGAGCGGCGGCGGTTTATCGTCCTCGTCGTCCTCGGGAAGCATGCAAGGTTACGCGCCTATGCCGGACGCGAAGACATTTCCCGGGCCGCCGCGCGCGGAGATTCCGACTGCGCTCGGCATTGCGAGCGGAGTGGGCGAGGCATTTGAGCTTTCCGGAGCGCCTGACAGACCGGTAGCTCAGCGCTTGCAGTTTGGAACCGGCAACGGCAGTGATTTTTCAGATCCGGCGCGGGAGACGCTGGGCGAGTCGGGGGCCTCTGTGGCTCCGGCAAGCGCTCCGGGCACGCTGCCGAGTCCCGACCAGATTGTTGACCTGAAGCCGCTGGGGCAGGTGAACAGCAGCTTCATCGTGGCGGTAAACAGCGAAGGCTTGTGGATCATCGACCAGCACGTGGCGCACGAGCGCGTTCTTTTCGAGCAACACTTGCGCGCGCGGCGCGAAGGAGAACTGGGCGGCCAGCGGATGCTGGTGCCGCTCATCGTGGAGTTGAATCCGCGCCAACTGGTTATTTTTGAGCAGATCGGAGACGAGCTACGCGCGAACGGATTCGAAGCTGAGTTGATGGGAGCGAGAAGCGTCGCAATTCAGGCTGCGCCAGCAGGCATTACGAGCGGCGATGCGGAAAAATTGCTGTGCGAAATTCTCGATGGGATTGCGCGCGAGAATCAGGCGATTTCTATCGACTCGCTGCAAGCGAAGATCGCTGCTTCCACCTCGTGCCATGCGGCGATCAAAGTGAACACTCCGCTGGACCACACGAAGATGGAATGGCTCCTCGGCGAGTTGGCGAAAACCGAGTACCCCATGAGCTGCCCGCATGGGCGTCCGATCGTGCTGCGCTATTCCGTGCGCGAGATTGAAAGAGCATTTAAACGAATTTGAGTTCGCCCCATTTGACATGAGCGCACCGCTGAAAAAATTGATTATCGCGATAGACGGGCCCGTGGGTTCGGGCAAGAGCACCCTGGCGCGACGCGTGGCGGAAATGCTGGGATATGTGTATGTGGATACGGGAGCGATGTATCGAGCGCTTGCGCTGAAAGCGGTGCGGCAGAAGATTGCGCCAGACGCGGCGGACGCACTTGTGGCGCTGGCGCATGACACTCGCATTGATCTGCGCGCGGAGGAAGGCGGCCAGCGAGTGTTTCTGGATGGCGAAGATGTGACCATGGAGATTCGCACGCCGGAAGTTTCGCAGGCGGCGTCAAAGATTGCGGTGAATCCGGGAGTACGGCAGGTGCTGGTGGCCGAGCAGCGGCGCGCGGGACAGCAAGGCGGAGTGGTGATGGAAGGCCGCGACATCGGGAGCGTGGTTTTTCCCGACGCGGGGCTGAAGATTTTCCTAACCGCTTCGCCGGAAGTGCGCGCGGAACGCCGATGGCGCGAGCACGAACAGAAAGGCGACGCCATCGACCTGAAAACAACGCTGGAGGAAATCCGGGAACGCGACCGGCGCGACCTCGAGCGAGCTACTTCCCCGCTGGTGCGCGCTCGGGACGCCGTGGTGGTGGATAGCACGGCAATGGAGCCGGAGGAAGTCGCCCGGCTGGTGGTGATGTTGGCAAACGGCAACGCGACTGCGAGCAAAGCGACCTAGCAGGCTTTTCCGCTACAGGATCTGAACTACCGGGGCGCCGGCGGATTCGTTGACGACTTCGAGGCGCGCGACGACGTTGCGAGCCATGGCGTAAATGCTCTTGCTGCCGGGGGCGTCTTCGCCTAGCGATGCGACGGGCTTGCCGGTGTCTCCCCCGATACGAATCTGCGGATCGATTTCAATCTCACCGAGGAACGGCACACCGAAAGATTTCGCCATGTGCTGGCCTTCACCGTGGCCGAAAACATCAATGCGCCCGTTGCAATGCGGGCAGTTGAAGTAGCTCATGTTCTCGACCACGCCGAGAATTTCCACGTTTACCTGGCGGAACATTTCGATGGCTTTGCGAACGTCGGCCAGCGCAACGATGGATGGCGTAGTGACCACGACGGCACCGCTGACCGAAACGCTCTGAATCAGAGTCAGCTGAACGTCGCCCGTGCCCGGCGGCAAATCCACGATGAGGTAGTCGAGTTCGCCCCATTGCGTGCTGCGCAGAAACTGTTGAATCACGCTGTGGAGCATGGGGCCGCGCCAGACGAGCGGTTTGTCGCCGGGATTGAGCAAGCCCATGGAAATCATTTTCAAGCCGTAGGCTTCGACGGGGATGATGGTGCGCTCGTCAACGGCGCGCGGCTGTTCGTTGGTGCCGAGCATTACCGGGACGTTGGGGCCGTAAACGTCCGCGTCGAGAAGGCCGACCGCATGGCCCATATTTTTTAGCGCGATGGCGAGATTGACGGCGACTGTGGTCTTCCCTACTCCGCCCTTGCCACTGGCAACTGCGACGAGATTTTTCACGCCGGTGATCGGTGCTTTGTCTTGCAAACGCTTTCCTGCGGCTGGTCCTGCTGGTCCGCTTGCCATGGTTTTCCTTTCAGATGGAGTGCCGGTTAGATGCCCCTACAAATCATTTTGTTTGAGCTTCAATAATAGACCTGTGAGGCGACGGCGGCAAGGAAGCGAGCGTGGGTTACCGGGCAACTTCCGCCAGAAAAGTATAGCTGCTGGTTGAACGGTGGAACGGTTCAGAAAAGGAGGACGGCGACGCGGAAGCGGGAGAAGCCTGGGGCAGAATTGGCGGTGCATGCGGCTACGGTTGCGGCGCGAAACTTGCGGGTTTGGAGCTGTTGATCGAGGACGTCCGGGAGCTTGTCCAGGTTAGGGGTTTCGTAACGCACTAGAGTGGCTGCGCTGGTGGGGGCAAATTTGTGGTTTACGTCGCACGACGCTCCGGCGTCGTTCGCCGCGGTGGCTTGCAAGCCGCGCGCGACGAGGAGCGAAACCACTTGCTGCACCTGCTGATCGGGATTCGAGGTTACAACTTTTTGCGAAAAATCTTGCGCGGCGAAGAGACCTGAGTTGCCTTGAACTACGGCGATGCCCACGGCGCTGAGCTGGGGGCTCAGGATGTTCGCGCGGTGGCCGGGTGAGTGCATCCACATCGTGTGAATGACGGCGGGGTCAGGGCCGATGGCGACGTTTTCGGCGATGACGCTGAACCGCGCGCCGGCTTCACTCGCACGCGCAAGCAGGTTCGGCTCACCGGGAAGTTGGTGAGACATTTGATCGAGTTGAGCCATACGGACGGCATGCTGACGGGCGGCAGAGGCGAGGGCATCGTCCCACTGAAGGGCGGGTAAGCCCTGGGAAGCGCGTTCACGGTTTAGGGAGCTAAAAAGCAGGCCTTCCGGGGTGGTGATGTGCGGCGGTCCGGCAAACAAGGCGCCAGGAGCCATCAGAAGGATGGCAGCGAGTAGCGCGAAGCTGCGTGTGAACTGCGACATATTAGAACTCCCTTGGAAATGTGCTTAAACCGCTTGTTTGCCTATTGAAAGGCTAGCGGAAGGACGCGCGGAAAGATGCTGGTCAAGAGTTCTAGGGCGGCGGTACCTTCGGACATGTACGGAAAGACAGGGAAAATGAGACAAAAAACGGCGGTACAGGTGCGGTTGAAACAGTAGGCGTCCGGACCGATTTGGGGCTTGAAAAAACGTGGAAAGAAGGACGCAACGCACGGATTCCGGGGCGTCGGTATGACAAAACACGACCCCTGGTAGCTCAGGCGGGCGCTTTGCACGAAAGCGCGCGAGCGGCTACAATAGATAGTGGGGTTTTGCGAGATTCGGGTAAGGGCAAGCCTGCCGCACTTCAAAACGCAACACCTAAAGGGACAAAACCGAAGTTATGGACGTCGAGAAAGTCATAAATAGCGTAGTCGCGCGGTTTATCGGCACAAAGCACGAGCGCGACGTGAAGGCCATCCAGCCGATGGTGGCTGCGATCAACGAGCTCGAGCCGGAGATGAAGAAACTCTCAGACGCGGAGATTACAGAGCGGACTGAGGCGCTGAAGGTCGAGGTGCAAGGCCGTCTGGAAGGGCTCGAACGCGATGATCCGGACTACAAACGGAGGCTGCAAGAGGCGGTTGAGCCGGCGATAATTCCGGCGTTCGCGCTGGTGCGCGAGGTCGGGCGACGGACGCTGGGAATGCGGCATTTCGACGTTCAGCTTATCGGCGGAATCGTATTGCATCAGGGAAAAATCGCGGAGATGAAGACGGGTGAAGGAAAGACGCTGGTGGCGACGCTGCCGGCGTACTTGAACGCGCTGACGGGAAAGGGCGTTCACATTGTAACGGTGAACGATTATCTCGCGCGGCGGGACGCGGAATGGATGGGGCCGATTTACAAGATGCTGGGGTTGACCGTGGGCGTGATCGTTCACGATCTGGATGACGTGCAGCGGCGGGCGGCGTATGGCGCGGACATTACTTTTGGCACCAACAACGAGTTCGGCTTCGATTATCTGCGCGACAACATGAAGTACGATTTGAAGGATTGCGTGCAGCGCGGGCATCACTTCGCGATTGTGGACGAAGTGGACTCGATTCTGATTGACGAAGCGCGCACGCCGCTGATTATTTCCGGGCCAGCGGAAGAATCCACGGACAAATATTACCGCATCGACAAAATCATTCCGAAGCTGATCCTCGATATTGATTACACGCTGGATGAAAAGCACCGCACGTCCACGCTGACGGAAGAAGGCGTGTCGAAGTGCGAGCGGCTGTTGAACCTGGGGAATCTATATGACCCCGCGAATATGGACGTTATTCACCACGTCTATCAGGCGCTGCGCGCGCATGCGCTTTTTCAGAAAGATGTGGACTACGTGATCAAAGACGATCAGATCGTGATCGTGGATGAATTCACAGGCCGGCAAATGCCGGGACGGAGATGGTCCGACGGCCTGCACCAGGCAGTGGAAGCGAAGGAAGGCGTGAAAATCGAGCGCGAAAATCAGACGCTCGCGACCATCACGTTCCAGAATTATTTTCGCATGTACAAGAAGCTTTCCGGCATGACCGGGACGGCAGATACGGAAGCGGCGGAGTTCGACAAAATCTACAAACTGGAAGTCGTTGCTATTCCCACGAACGTGCCGCTGATCCGAATCGAAAATCCGGACGTGGTTTATCGCACCGAAGTTGAAAAATTTGAAGCGGCGGTGAACGGCATCATTCAGGAAGACGGCACACGCGCGGGCGGAATCCGGCAGTATTACGAGAGCGGGCAGCCGGTGCTGGTGGGCAGTATTTCCATCGAGAAGTCGGAGAAGATCGCGGAGATTCTGAAGAAGACGGGCATACCGTACCAAGTACTGAACGCAAAGCAGCACGAACGCGAAGCGAAAATCATCGCGCAGGCAGGGCGCAAAGGCGCGGTAACAGTTTCGACGAACATGGCCGGGCGCGGCACGGATATTCTGCTGGGCGGAAATCCCGAGGCCATGACCCGGGAGTACAGCTTGAAGAATAAGCTGGCGATGCCGTACGCGCCGGCGAGTTCGGTGATTGGGGCGGCTCCGGGAACGGAAACGCCGGGTCAAGCGGATGCCGCGGCTGCAGGCGGTGCGGGCGGGGCGAGTTCGACGTCCACAGCGACGGCTACAACGACGAGCACTTCCACCTCGACTGCCGCAAGCACGTCAAACGGCTCGAGCGCCACGGCCAACGCGATGGTGCTGTTCCAGCAGGAAGGCAAGATTTATCAGGTGCCGCTCGACCAGTGGAAGCCGATCTTCGATCAATTTGCGGAGCAGTGCAAAGCGGAACACGACGAAGTGGTCGCGATGGGCGGTTTGCACATTTTGGGAACGGAGCGACACGAGGCGCGGCGCATAGACAATCAGTTGAGAGGACGCGCAGGCCGTCAGGGAGACCCTGGAGCTTCACGTTTTTTCCTGTCGCTCGAAGATGATCTGCTCCGCATTTTTGGCGGCGATCGCATGAAGGCGTTGATGTTCCGACTGGGTATGACCGAGGGCGTGCCGATCGAATCCAGGTTAATCAGCAGTCGGATCGAGAATGCGCAGAAGGCGGTGGAAGCGCAGAACTTTGAAGCGCGCAAACATTTGCTGGAGTACGACGATGTGATGAACAAACAGCGCGAGACCATTTACGGGTTGCGCAGTTCGTTTCTGGAAGGGCGCGATCAGAAGGATTTTATTCTGGAGCGCGCCGAAGCGATTGCTAACCAACTGGTTGAAACGTACTGCCCGCGCGAACAGCATCCGGACCAATGGAACATCACGCAGTTCAGCAATGAGGTGCTCAATCAGTTCGGTTTCGACCCGAAAGCCGTGGGCCTGGATTTCGCTACGCTGAATCACGACACGCTCGCGGAAGCGATGATCGAAAAGGTGAAGGCACGATACGAAGAAAAGGAAATTCTTTTCAGCCCGCAGACGCTGCGCTGGCTGGAACGCCACATATTGCTCGACGTGGTGGACGGGCAGTGGAAAGACCACCTGCTTACGCTCGATCACTTGAAAGAAGGGATCGGGCTGCGAGGCTACGGCCAAAAGGATCCGCTGGTAGAGTTCAAGAAAGAGGCATTCGTACTCTTTGATGAATTGATGGACCGCATCGACACGGAGGCTGTCCGCTTCCTGTTCCTGATGCAGCCTGCCAGGCCCGAGGATGAGGCAAAAAAAATCGAACAACGCCAGCAGCGCCAACAGCGCGATTTGCAGTTTCAAGCCGGGCCGGCGCAGGCGGAGACAGCTCCGAAGCCAGTTCGAGCCGGCGCGAAAGTGGGACGCAACGATCCTTGCCCTTGCGGCTCGGGGAAAAAGTACAAGAAGTGCCACGGCGCAGCCGCTTAGAATCGACCCATACCCTCCATTACTCAGGCGGACTTGGTCCTCCCTGACGACGCTGAGTGAATCAAGTGAACATTGCGGGCCAATTGGCGGCGAGTCCACGTTCACCCGAAATGCTATCTTGCGTCTGAACATTTCAGCGGCGCATTGCGTATCTCTTGCTTGGGCAGCTCTATCCCGCATAGGAGGAATGAAGATGAAAGTTCGTCTGCGCGCAGTTCCGGGTTTGTTCTTATTGGTGGCGCTGGCTGCGAGTTTGGCCGCGTTTCCTGCATGGGCTGGCGAAAGCCAGGGACATTTCGATCGTACGCTGAGCGTGACCGGCCCGGTGGATTTGGACGTGCAAACGGGATCGGGAGACATTACGGTACGCACCGGTGATTCGACGAAAGTGGAAATCCACGCCAAAATTCACGCGAGTGGTTGGGGCGACGCGGAGCAACGCATCCACGAAATTGAAAACAATCCGCCGATCGAACAAAACGGGAACACTATTCGGGTAGGGCACATCGAAAACCACGATTGGAAGCGCAATATCTCGATCAGTTACGAGTTGATTGTGCCGGCGCAAACGAAGCTGCGCTCTGAATCAGGCTCGGGAGATCAAACCGTCGATGGAATTGGCGGACCGGTAGACATGAACAGCGGCTCGGGAGGTTTGCACGTGAAGAATATTGGCGCTGAAGCGCGCGTGCGAACGGGATCGGGCGACATAGAACTGGATGGCATTCATGGAAATGCTCACGCCACTGCCGGCAGCGGAACGATTCGCGCGATCGCGGTTGCCGGCGGCCTGACAGCGTCGAGCGGAAGCGGTGACGTGAAACTGGAGCAGACGGCGGCAGGAGATGTGGATATCAGCACGGGCTCCGGCGACGTACAGATGAAAGGCGTAAAAGGCGCGGCGAAAGTGTCCACAGGCAGCGGCAGCATCACGGCCCAGGGAGATCCTACAGGCGACTGGCGCCTTCGCAGCGGATCGGGAAACGTCAGCGTGGATTTTCCGCCTCAGGCTGCATTCAACGTCGTCGCGCGAACCAGCTCCGGAAACATCGAGACGACGCATACCATAAGCCTGCAAGGCAAAATCAGTCCTCGCGAACTGCAGGGCAAAGTAGGAGCAGGCGGGCCGGTAGTGGAACTCAGCACGAGTTCAGGAAGCATTGAAATTCGCTGATAGAGTTTGAAGTGGGAGGGGCGTTTAGTGAACGCCCCTCGATTTCTGTTTTTTTCGTTGTACTTTTCCCCGTGGGGACCCCTGTTTCGATACGCTATTGTGCTTTTCGGCGCATCCCTGCTTGGGTCCGAAAAAATGTGCTAATCTCGCGCTTACCTTGAGGTAATAACCACTTGAGAGGCAGGGGTATGTGATGAGCGCGGCCGTACCGGGAAATTGTCAAAGGGCTGGATGTGCGAAATCGATTCCGATGGCGCTAGCCGGCGCGCGGTTGTGCTTGGACCATTTCGTCGATGAAGCCTTTGTCCGTACGGACCAAGCGCTGAGCCAATGCCGGGAAGGACGCGCGATCGATTCGGATAAGCTTCAGTGGCTGCTCTCCGATGCACTGGCGGTGGTGAAAAATCTGGAAGAGGGAGCCGACGAGCCGATGCCGGAACAGCGAGACCGAATGCTGGAGTTACTGTTAGTTCTTGCAAACGTACACGAGTACGTCGCGCACCATTCGGCTCGA
>Ga0302300_1001607_pt1 | contig 12612 bp, 8 predicted proteins | sample III_Palsa_E1_1_FD_198756 | JGI IMG/M metagenome (GOLD analysis project Ga0302300, IMG submission 198756) | Peat permafrost microbial communities from Stordalen Mire near Abisko, Sweden - III_Palsa_E1_1 | ecosystem: Environmental > Terrestrial > Soil > Palsa > Peat permafrost | place: Sweden... | reverse complement strand
GTCCAGTATTAGAAGAAGTAAATTCTTCGATGATTATTTGAACTACTGTGTTATTAACAATGACAGCAATGACACAAGTAGCAATAATAATAATAATAATAATAATAATAATAATAATAATAATAACAACAATGATAAAGTTATGACTAATATAATATTTCCACAGCAATATTCAGACGTTGTTATCTACTATATCTCTTATTGTAATAACCAACTATTACCAATTGATAAGTCATCCGATTTTAAACTATTATTTGAACTTTGTCACTACTTGGGTGATGATGTTTATTTATGTTTGTTGATCAGAGAGATGTTACTCCATCCAATGCCAGGTGTTATATATAATAGTCTACATAACAACATTCAAAACGATATATGTCTACTGTGCCCCACGATTAGTAGATTGTTGGGTTACAGTAATCATAATAATAATAATAATCATAATAATATTAACCATATTAATGTTGTTCATACTGTTAATAACAATACACGTAAAATTAAAGTCGAACATAATATGTATTCGTATATTGTAACTGTTGGTAATGAACACAAGTTGTACTTCGAATCGTGGCTATCAAAACAAATTGCAACAGTAACAATTAACCTTGAGCCATTTAGGATCACGATGAGTGGTTTGTTTCTCACCTATAGAGATTTGTTGTTTGACTGTTACCCATGGTTAAACTCATGTGTTAATAACTTTAGGGACTCCTCACTCAAAGATAGTTTAACCTATACCGATGTCATGACTGTTAACTTTTTGGGTCATGGTAAATTTCAAATCGAGTCTCGTTATCGTGATGATGAGATGATAACAACCATTAACTCACATGACAAATGGATTGTAACAGCAGATGGTAGCATTATCAATGATGAGTTCTATGGTAATGTTAAAATCTCTCATATGGAGGTGAAGAAATTATACCAACAAACCAAACGTAAATATGGTATTTGTACTCACAAATTATATAAACAGTATATGTTAGAGTCAAATGTAGAGTCAAATGTAGAGTCAAATGTAGAGTCAAGTATAAAGTTAAATAACAATGATAATGATATGTTTGTTTACATCACACAACTACAATATACTTATGCATATAAAGATATGCATGACGCTATAGTTACAATATATGATGGTAAGCATCATTCATACAAAATTCCTAACATTGGAACCGGCACTATGTTTCAAAAAGTGGTTGACAAAATCCACTGTTCCCATCATGCGGATGAGATCAAGTCTTGGTTACAATCATTCATTCATGGTAACAAACACGATAAAGTTGTATTTTACAAAGACCCATTCTATGACACGGACTCTGATTAACACATTATTTACATTCTGTTTACTCTTCTTTGTCTTCTATCCCAAATAATAAAATATTAACCCATGTTAAATTTACCTGATAAATTTATCATTACATACATGTTAAACGATGTCTATGTAATGTACTATTACTAATAACACACAGTAGATTATTAGTAATAGTACATTACCATAATTGTTACTGTTAATAGGTTATTATACCATATGTTAAATTTAACAACTTTGTTATCTTGGATAACAAAACAATATGGTTTGAACATAATAGATACAACATTAAATGTATATGCATATATAAACAAGTTTATTGTATTTGGTAACCTTAACAATGTTATTAAATATACAAACTATAGTGTTATTAGATTAATATATAAGATGTAATGTTGTTGCTAATGTAACTATAACATATATACATATTAAATGAAAGAATATGTTGTTGTTAGTAGTTTTGGTTATGTTAAAACTCTTATCGGATAAGAGTAATTAGTGTTGCATTGTGTTGTTGTGTGTATGTGGTATGATGTGATGGTGGTGTGATAAATATATTGTTATCAGTAGTACTCATTACCAAATCGTTTTAGGTTATAATAACTGTCGGTTGTGTCAGCTAAATCGTTGCTACCAAATATGGAAGATGTGGTATTGAGATAAATTTGTTTACCTGTTACCATATAGAACAATGTTATGAACAAACTTGTTTTCATATCATTATGTGATTGTGTCTTGTTATTTTCACAACCATATTCGTTGTTGTAGTTGGTTGTGATCCAAGTGTTGTTTGATTATTGTAAATATTTGGATGCACCAACCGATATCTTTGTGTTCACAATACGGATTGGTACCAGTCAACATATGAATGTGTGTTTCAGGTATATCATTGTCATCATTACAATCACAATATCGACTGCATGTATAGTGAACTCCACAACCTACGATGTCCTTTTGTTGTTGTATTAACCGTTCAGACAGTAAGTCAAGTTGGTTGAACTGTTCAACAGTATCATCGTTATTACCATAAGTTAATGTATCTAATACATACTTAACCATATCATGGTGATACTTCATATTACGACAAACAAATAAGTACTTTTGAGGTATTTGGTATGTATGATCCAAATCCAGTTCATGAGTAAGGTCAAGTTGACTTGACTTACAATAAACAGGTAATTGTAAGTTACCATCATCTCTATCCTCAATAAACAGTTGAGGATCCAACTCCATTAGTTGCTGCAAGGACACATGTTTAATCTTATGATCAGTTGACTGTAACATTAAAGTTCTGTCATCACATGATATGTTAAATAATTGTTCATACGTTTCATGTTCTTTCCCCTGTTCTATCTTGTTATTCTGCTCATCACTATCACTATCACTATTTTGTTCATCATCAAGATTTACCAGTGGTAAACCATATAAAGATCTAAGTTCGTTTATTAATTCAACCAGTAGTGGTGATTCACAACATGATGTGTCATATGAGTATAACAAGTAGATTAAGTCGTGTCTGAAATTGGGTTCTGCTTTGACGAATGTACTGTCATTTGATAGACTATCAAAACCACCAGTTTGGGTTGTGTGAGCACGACCATAATCAATAATGACTGGAACATAACGAGTTTGAATGGTGTAATTAGGATAAACAATTTTATGTTGGCTGATCAAGTCAACCACTATAATGTTAGCCCAGTGAAGATCGTAATGTGTAAAACCATACTCCTTACACATGTAGTCTAATAAACACAATAGTTGCACTAAACAACACTTGATAACATTAATGTCTTCAATCTCATGTAATGGTGTTCCATGAACAAAAGATGTAATGAGGAATTGTTTATTACAATCAATATCAAAGAATACACATGGTAAAACTTTACCACCTTCAGATGTACAGTATTGTAGACCACGATTACCAACAACTAAATCTACTGTATTAACAAAGTTTGGAATGTTAAGCTTATTCAACTCAACACCAATATTATACTCATGTTGAATGTTATCTTTGAACTCATCATCCTCCATCTTCATAACGTAATACTGTTTTGAGTTGTTGGTGACAGTATTATTACTGTCACCATCATCTGCATCTGAGGTACATGACGTATTATTGTATCGAATTTTAAAGATTCTAGATGACTCCAACTCTTCTTCAATGACAAAAACCATTTAAACTATAAGAATTGTAATCAAACTATCAATTTACATAATAGATTAATATATGTATGACATGAGGTAATAACAATATTGCTAATTACACAATTACTATTGTTAACCTCTACACTCCAACAACTTCCAATAATAAGGATATACCAAATACTTACTATCTTGATTAGTAAAAATAAAATACATATTCAAAGCATACAATGTTGTAAGTAATATGAAATTATTGATTAATGTACAAAAGCACACTTATTTCATGTATGAAAATAATGGATACTATTAAATTGGTTTATAGTGATGACATGAGAATAAGTAGTACTGGTAGTGATATTAACAGTGATGTTGGTGGTAAGCCAAAGATTGTAATTCATGAAGGTGACATGTTTGAGTATGCTTTGAATCAATATAAACTACACAAGGTAGTGACAATACACAACTTTGCCAATAACGATAAAGCAGGGTTGTATACTAAAAATAGTACTGGTGACCATGTGTTCATGACTAACACACAAGAAGAACAATTACTCAGATCGTCACTTGTGATCAGAAAGGAAAGATTACGTGTTTGGTTACCAATTGAACTATATCCCATTTGTGATGGTAACAATGCATGTTTGTCAACTAAAAGTGTAAAGTTTTATGCTGACAGATGTAAATCATGGACTAATTATAAGGATAAACCAACTGTTCTGCTTGAAGACAAACACTACATAGCTGATGTCGTCACTGCTCCGGCTATCTCCAGACCCCAAGTTAGGAATAATAAGTATGTTCATGACTGTGACAGACAGGATACGTTAAACAGGATGATCTTAGTTATTCATGCTAGTAAGGACAGTGATGTACTGATAACTGGTCTTTGGGGTTGTGGTGCCTTCATGCATCCAATTAGAGAGGTCATCAACCTCTGGAAAACAGCTATTAACCTAAGTAAGCACTTTCCCAAAGAAATAGTGTTTGTCTACTACGTCGATACATTCACCAATACTAATGACCCTACTGTTAACAGTCAAACCCTACACCAAATTCTACTATCTTAACATCCACATGTAAATAACATATACATACATGTTTACAATTCCAAATTGTAACTACATTCAAATAATAATCTTATAATCTTATAATCCCATTAATTGGATTAATATATGTTTGTGTGGTATTATATATTGAAGTTAACTATGTAACTTTGTATTGCGATATAGCAGGAATACTTGAATGTGTTGCACAAACACAATCTTGTATATGGGTTGTAATATGTATAACAAAGATGGAGGTGGAGGAGAGGAGGGGGATATGTTGGATAAAATAAGATATTAACAATAATAATTATATAGCATAACAATGTTATAATTCTTATATTAACCTGTTTATTCTTATCTTTTTTACCTTGATTATAGTAATCTTAATAAAGTAATTAACAATATACGATATGTTGTTATAGAAGGACAAAATTACAATTAATGGTTTAATGTAATATTACCTTTGGGTCAAAATACGTTAAACAATAATTTATACTGGACAAGATTTAGTTTGTTTAACAATAAAATTTAATATAACATTTATATGTAACTATACTTTTGACACATTAAAAAGTAAGGTATATAATATTAACATTTTGATTATCATAACAAGAAGTAAAAAGTCTGACAAATACAAGTTAGAAACCAACAACACTAGTCATATTATATATTATAATATGTATGTATTAAAACAATAACAAAATAACATTAAAACTAATTTTGTTGTGGTTAGTTATCTCGTATGTTGAATATAAGATTAATGTAGTAGTATATTATATACTATTATTGGAATGAAGTAATACAAAATGTGTCAAATCAACATAAACAAGTTACATGTTATCAACACATAAACATTTAGTAGGTTAGCATAAATAAAAATATCTCAAAACATGGTTATCTCAAACAAAACTTAACAAGTGTATGTATTATGTTATTTTTGTTGTTACTAACAATAATGTATTTAATATATGTTAACAGATATATACGCTCTCTCTCTCTCTTTCTCTCAAAAATATGTGTATGGATGAGTGAAATAAGTACACATTTAACTAAAAGAGAGAAGAAGAAGAAGAGTAAGTTGTAACTTCTATGTTATGTTAAACACAACAACAACAACAAGAACATATTTTCAATCATTGTTGTGTTTAACAAAACACACAAATGCGTAATCATGAACATTTGTTAATGTGGTAAATATATGTAACTTATAATTTTACACGTTATTAACTCATGTTTACTAATTACCTTGTTTTGAATTATCTAACGACAATTCACATAGTAATATAAGTTGTATTGTTTGTTAGTCACAACTGGTCTTACTTATGTTGTTAACTGTATTTGTGTTAACAGGAGTATGTACATTTACAATATAGACATCCAATAGAATAAATTGTTGTTTAATTTACCTTAAAGTGTAATGTTAAAACATATATAATGTTAAATGGATTTCTATATTGTTAACATATATTGTATATACAACTATTAATTATATATTGTAACGTGGTTACAATATTTAAAGATTAAAATGTAAGTAAGATGTAAAATTATTACATAACAAGTAAAACATTGTAGTTGGATATAAAACATGTCCTAATAAGTAATAATCTGCAATAGTACAACATGTACTATTAATAATATCACTATTGTTACTATTATTACAACACAAATAAGATACAACAAACACATTTTGACTTGAAAACATATATACACAATTAATACATGATGTAAATTACATATACTTAACGTGTCAACACTTTAATTATGTTACATATAAAACAATATACTACCATTGTAGCAGGTAAATAATGTGTAATTTAGATTAGTCAACGTGTAAATAAATAACTTGTGATTGTTTACACTAATTACTAAAATAATTAATAAACAACAAAAATCATGTTTAACATATGTTTATATAAGAAAATAATGGTAAAGATATAATAATATGGTTATTATAGTATACTGTGAGTGATAATGTTGTTGGGTGTTAATGGTTAGTAATTGGTGATTGTTAAACAAATTCAGTCATAACAATTGCCTTGTCGAGATTGTCAATGAGTAGTTCAAATGTGTCAGATACTATCTGGATAGATCGTAATTCAGCATTTGGATGTAATGGGTCGTCAGATAGTCGTTGTTTAACAACAATGGAACCCACTGCACCTGTAAATGTCATAAAGTGGTGGGTTGTAATTGTTACGTTGTTCTCACCTTTACGAATCAATGGTGGTTTGTCATTGTAAGTTTGCTGATCATAGTCATCATGATACACTGGTAATACTTTGTTGTGTTTTTGAGTATTTTTAACCTGTACATATGTAAAGTCTTTAGTTGTAGGTACAAACTGTACGTTTACATATTTGCCATGTGACCTGTCCAAATATAAATTGTACCATGGTGTCTGTACACGTATAGCGTCAGATTTTGATGTTTGGTTATACTCATTAACTAATATATTAATTGTATTTTGCAAATCATGAATGTAGTAATTATACTCACCGTAAAATACAGTTTCGATCACTGTGTTGTTTACTATGAATAAATGAGCTGCTCGATACATACCATCAACGTCATCGTTATCATCATTAACAGTCAACATATCAACAGGTGTATAGTACAACATTACGGTACCATATATCAACCCATGTTCGTTTACGGGTATATGTTCTGTACTCACATACTTGTAAACATAATTTTGTTGTTGTTCCTGTTCCTGTTCATCATCATCATCATTAATATTACCGTCATTAGCCATCACATTAATACCAATCACAGTTAGATGTAATGATGCCATGTGATTGGGATCACCATATGTATAACCATTTCTGGTGTAATATGTAAAGTCATAGTTGAATATCACAGTGTCGTAATCGACATTAATAGTGTCAGACTCATGTTGTTTTAATTCATCAATAATAATCTTGGCTAAGGTTTTAATCACTGGTGGTAATTGTGCATACATGGTATGTTGTCTCTTTACATGTTTCTTGATCAACGACTTATTATACTCATCGTAAATTATATGTCGAATACTATACAAGTACCCGTTTGTTAACAATAAGTTGTTTATTTCAGACAGTGTTAACGTTTTACTCACTTCGACTATTAACTCGGCAGGTAAGTTGTCCATTTAAGATGATAAATAGCTTTATCCTTTTAATACTTAAATATCAAAGTTATTTAAATTTTATATTAATATGGTCAAAAATTACGTCTACTTGTTACATCTACAGTAACCAATATTACGCTCGTAACAATCCAACATTGGATGAAAACTTTGTAAGTAACAAAAACAAAGATAACATACATATAAACATATACACACATACATAAAACGTATGTTGGTGGAGAAAAAGACAATAAAATAGTTACATAGTTAAAGTTTTTGCATATTGTTAAATCTTTCCATTTATTGTAATTATGCAAATGTATGTTCAGTAAACAAGGTTAATAATAGTACATTGTGTACTATTATCAGGGTGAGTAGAATAAAATCTTGTTAATTGCCATTGTAGGTTACTAACCATAAAATTATACTTTGTACTATTTATAGTAAATGTTTCACCTGAATAACTACTTTGTGTTTTTGATACAGATATATACTTATGTAATATTGTTGAGCGGTTAAGGTTGTTATGTATGTTCAGAAATATACATAATAACTACATTTTGTATTTTGTTGTGTGTGTATATATGTCTAACACATACAATCCTAAAATTTCGAGCTCGCGTTTTGTCTCTCAAAAGTAACAGATTGGTAATGTTACATATTGACATATATATGTTGAAAATGTACATGTTAGTATTTCTAACATTCAAACAATTGTATTTTGTAGTAGTATAACACTGGTATTACATTGTTATACTCAACAACAATATTATTTGGTTAAGTTACTTACTATTGTATATCCAATCTTGTTACTCAAACTGTACTTGTCTTATAAAACGGTTGATAATAGAGAGATACTTATACATATCTTGCCTACAAAGTGTTAGGTGATAATATTATGTATATGTTAAATAATGAGACCCAATCAAACTACCTATTTGTATGTTATTAGATACAAAATTATATGTTCACAACAACACATTACCTCATTACAAGTTAGTATATATAATCGTTTTGTATATAATTATTAATGTTATGTTTGTTAGGAGTGTTCAAAATAGATTAAAAGAAGGGAGAATGGTGAGGTTAATGATGTGGGGTATAAAAATGAATAAATAGTGTAGTTCGGCACGTAATAAAGTTATCATGGATCACGTTAATATGCTGTCGGAATATTTGAAGGGTAGTAATAACGTGACGTTGGAGCAGGTGATGAAGTATTATGATCTGTCAAGCAATGGTTTCGTCCCCGAGTCCAATGATGTTACTTTGCCTGATAATTATCAGGAGTGGGAATTGGCATGTCGTAAGTTGCCCGTGTTGATTGAAAATGGCACTTTGAGGCAGGTAATTGATGAGTTACCTTTCATGTCTCCCGAAGAGTTGGTGTCTTTAGATCAGAAGAAACGAGCATATCTTATTTTGTGTATGATGGGTAATGGTTACTTATGGATGTCTGGTCGTGAATGCGCTCCCAAAAAGCTACCAGAGAATATTGCTTATCCTTGGTACCGTATTGCAACATCTCTAGGCTTAAAGCCCATTCTAACTCATGCGGCTGTTGACTTGTACAATTGTGTGCCAAAGGGCAGCAATGACAGCTTTGATGACAACTTTGTTCCCGATCCTGACAATATGGACTGCCTATTCACACTAACCGGTACACCAGATGAGAAGTGGTTCTACCTCATCATGTCAGCTATTGAATTGGAAGGGGCAAAGGGCGTTAAAATTATGTTCCGACTGTTGGAAGCCTTATATTTGACTAAGGGTGATAAGAATAACGAACTTATTACAGAATTACTATATGAACTGTCTGTTAATATTAAAAATGTGGAATTGTTGTTAAAACGCACTTTGGAGAAGGACGATGAGGACAAGTACAAATGTGACCCTAAGGTATTCTGGAACAAGCTTAGAATTTACCTTGGTGGAACTTCCGATCCATCTTTGTTTCCCGATGGTCTGGAGTTCGAATCTATTAGTACCGATGATAAGGGACAGAGCAATAGCGGAGGCTCGGCCGCACAGAGCAGTCTAATTCAGCTATACGATGGATTGCTGGGTGTGACACACGTGAGTACTCATACTCGTAAATTTTTACTCTCAATGAGATATTACATGCCCAAATCCCATCGATATTTATTGGAGGATATGGAATCAGTGTCTGGACTGCGTGATTATGTTATGATGCAATCCGACACAACCATGACTCAGGCGTTTGATGCGTGCATCACCACGTTGGTAAACTTTAGGAAGTACCATTACTACATTGTACAAAAGTACATCATTGAAAATTTACCAATTGAAGCCCAAAAGGAGGCAAAGGGTACTGGAGGTACTACATTGACTGGTTTTCTAGTCATCTCAAGGGATGAAACAACAAACACAAAGTTGTCTGAACAGTAACATCTATCGTAGTTACTTCTATCACATGTAATATTACACAGTGTAATATTGTTTATCTATGAATATAACATATTATAACATATCATAACACAAAACACAGATTGTTGTTCTGTTAATGTAACATATATTAACTCTGGTACATGGAACTATGTTACCTTAATTGTATCCTGGCATTTTATAGTATAAGTTTTATTTTAAAATGTTAATAATGTTGTAAGTATACAAATAGTATATTATTTGCATGGTATTAATGTTAAAAAGTGTATGTACTTGTTGTGAATATCTCACTTCTAACATATTTAGTGTATGTTGCATACATACACTAAATATATCTACTTTACACATTATAGCAATGTGTTATTATAACAATAGATGTATTGTGTATATTAATATACACAATGTTATATCATTAGACAAAACAAGACAATGAGAAAGAGAAAAGAGAAAGAGAGAAGAGATACAAAAACTAATATTCTGTTGTTTCCGAACATCTTGTTATGTTGTTAACTAACAATTGTCACGACAACCAGTACAAAAATCAAACAATGGTAAATACACATATCATTCAAACACTGTAATCTAACTATTACAATTACAGTGTTTGGTCACAACATGTTACATGTTATTATTTTAAGTAGGTAGTCAAACATATTGTTAATATCACTAGTATACAATTACTACTTTAGTTATTGTTGTTTGAATGATATGTGTATTTATTTAGTTTAGTGCTGTACTACCACACTAGAGAGGTTTAAGTAGTAGTTGATAGATTAATAATATATTGTATATTACTTATTACTGTTGTTATGTGCTAGCACAGTCACATGAATGCTGTGGATCCTTTGCCTAGCGCAGCCATTTCTCTCTCAGTATACCTTCGGTTTACACATATGGCCATGTAATTTCACTAATGTAGTACATTACTGTTAAAATATTACGAATTGTCTACTTGTTATATTGTTAATATTCCATGACAATCTGTGTAGGCACAGGATCCACAACATTCATGTGATTTACAAGTGTATTTACAAGTGTATTTACAAGTGTATTTACAAGTGTATTTACAAGTGTATTTACAAGTGTATTTACAAGTGTATTTACAAGTGTATTTACAAGTGTATTTACAAGTGTATTTACCTATTATAAGCTAGAATATTTTCGTGAATGCTGTGGATTCTGTGCCTACACGGATTGTCATGGAATATTAACAATAAAACATAATTTATCACCACATTGCATATTTAAATTCTATTATTCAAACAAAGATGTTGTTGTGATAAACATAAAATTAAATATATAAGGTAAATGTGTAATATGTAATGGATGTATCAATATATATTGGTAAATCTTAGTTACATAACAATGCAAATAACAACAGAAAGTAAATTGTGTTAACACATACCGATACATTCCAATGTTAAAAATTTGTCAACCAACGATACTTACCAAATTCGTTAAATTGTACAAATGTTGTAAGTATGTCGTTAAATTGTACTCCATGTCTTTTTGATTTGTTAACGTGTTTACAATATTCGCATAATTCAACAGATTATAACAAAAGGTGTTAACTGTTCCAATGTGTGTTAACAGTGAGTATTGCTATTATTATCAGTACCTTATCTGCTATCCACTAGTCGTAATGTTTATTTTATTACTCAAAGTAACAAATGTGTACTTAATGTGTTTACTTATACCCGGAATAATTTATAGTTAAACTACCATCTAAATTATATTGTTGTTTTTACTGGTTATGTTAATTATGTACTTTCTTATTCTTTTCTCTTCCTTCATGTCGTTTCGTCCCTAGTATAAGTATGTTTAGTATATGTAAATATGTGTGTGTTAACAAAATATGTGTAACTAATATATTTCCAATACATTGTATATTATGTACATACTGGTTATAAATATTTACACCTACTATCCTACATATTTTAAAATATGTAAACACATCATAATCATGGTGTGTATATAAATTTAAAAACATATAAAAAATAAGGTTTTGCATATACTAAGTGTAGTATATGCATGTAACTGGAGACTATCTAATACAAAGTGTATTAGAACACTTTAAAATGTAAAATAATATTTGTAATCCAACATATACATTACAACAACATTGTTTTTACAACAAATCAAGGACTATCTATTACATAGTGTAATAATCATTGTTCAGTTACATACATATACTAAACTTAGTATATGCAAAACCATTTTTTTGTATAGGTCTTGGAGGTCTCATACCTTTACTCTTACTTTATTTTTTATCTCTCATACCTCCTAACAATTTTAAATATGTTTAACATTTTGAGGTTGTATTACCATACCAGATGTTAAAACACATACTAAAACATGTTTTGCATATACTAAGTGTAGTATATGCATATATCTGAAGGCTAGAATGTTACAAGCGTAATATGTTGCCTTATTTTTAATAAAATATAACAACAATATGGTATATGTTATAGGTAGCTTATAATATTTGGCATTTTAAAGTAAGATCTTATGCACTGTGGCCAGTATGCTCCAGTTGGTATGCCGATACCATGGTATCGGCATCTGCAGTTTTATTTTTTTACATGGTTTTTGTAAAGACAACC
>Ga0302300_1001604_pt1 | contig 12617 bp, 16 predicted proteins | sample III_Palsa_E1_1_FD_198756 | JGI IMG/M metagenome (GOLD analysis project Ga0302300, IMG submission 198756) | Peat permafrost microbial communities from Stordalen Mire near Abisko, Sweden - III_Palsa_E1_1 | ecosystem: Environmental > Terrestrial > Soil > Palsa > Peat permafrost | place: Sweden... | reverse complement strand
CTTTAAAAAAGCGTAACGAGCGTTCCAAAATGCTGCGAATACTTTCTGAAAAAAAACGCAGGAGCTTTTATGAGCGCCATCTTGGCAAAACATTCAACGTACTATTTGAAGCAGATGCAGAGGAAGGGCGCCTAGTTGGTTTTACTGAAAACTATATTAAAATAGCTGTAAAATATGACCCTATGTTGGTAAGAGAAATGAGGAAAGTGGTAGTAAAAAGCATTAATGCTGAAGGATTAGCAGAGGTAGAAGAACTAGTAGAAATAGTAAGTCATTAAAAACTATAAAACTACTTTTAAACCAAACGAGCTTTTATTAATAATCGGATTACTGCCACCTTTAAATTTTTGCACCCACTGCAAAGCTTTCCCCTGATCGGTAAATAATCTTATCGGAATAGGCGGCCTGTCAAACTTAATAAAATAATTTCCTAATATTTGCTGAACAGCGCTGTTGATAAGAAAAGCTCCGGCAGACAAACCTTCAGCTCCTTTTCCTTTTAAATACTGTCGTGCTTCTTTCGTAGTATATTTAAGCCCTCTTATGTCAGCAAATATGGGATAAACTTTATCTTGAGTAATTATTAACCTTTGGTCAACCATTGCTTTTGCAAATTCGAGAGAGACAACAACATTTTCCTTATATATACAAAAGACAATACCATATTCGATATATATGGTTATAAAATCATTCTCAAAATAGCTTTCTTTCATCCCAGTTGATGTATTTTGATAGGATTTTTAAACTGTTGCAACCACTGCAAGGCTTTTGCCTGATCCGTAAATAACTTTACAGGAATTTTTGGCCTGTTAAACTTAAAATAATAATTAGTTAAAATTTCGAGTACGGCGTTGTTTATCAGAAAGCCGCCTGCGTTAATGTATTTTATACCATCAGCGCCCTTCGTATATTCTCTCGCATCTTTAGTAGCATATTTAATTCCTCTTGCATCTATATACATAGGATAAATAACGCCGTTACTTATTCTTAAACGTTCATTTACCTGGCTTACAGCAATCTCTTTAGTTATTACTACTCCTTCTGTGTGTATCACATAAAAAATACCATCCTCAATCCACATTTCGCAGTAGGGACTTTTAAAATAGTTTTCTCTCATCTTGTTACTATTTAAAACTATTTGTCGCCGCTTTTATTTTCAATCGTTCTACCATTTCATAAACTGCGGGGCAAACAGCGGTATTTTTAAGGGTAAGGTCAAGTAACTGATAAAATCTTTTACGATTGGTATGCGGATATTCCTTACAAGCAGTGGGCCTGTCTTCGTAAACATTACAATAATTATCAGCCCCCAGAAAAGGACAAGGGGCCTGGTTAAGCACATAATCATTGTCCTCGTCTAGGTGTAAATAGTTATCAATAAATTCAGATGGTTTTATGCGAAAATGCCCGGCAAGTCGTTCAATATCCTTCTGGTAAAATATGGGACTTGTAGTTTTGCAGCAGTTAGCGCATTGCAGGCAATCTACTTCCTCAAAAACTTCCGCATGAATATCTTGCATTACTTCATCAAGGTATTTTGGCTTACTCAACTTTAGCTTAGAGAAGAACTTTTTATTTTCCGCCAAAGATTTTTGCGCCCTAAGCTTCAACTCCTTACTATCCATTAAACAGAATACAGAATTTCCTTTTTTTCTTTACTGCTTAATCGGGCCAGTTCAATAATGCGTATTACGCTTCTTGCTTGTATGGGGGTTACAGCTAATTCTTCGTCCCCTGTAAGTACATTATATATATTCTGATAATACCCGCGATAATCCCCCTTTGTGGTTTCAATTTTACCATAATACTTTAAGCCGTGAGCCGTAGAGTTAGAAAATCCCCATTTGTCAGCCGTCTCCCATCCCCAGTTTGGATCGTCCTTTGGCATTTTACCGGCTTTTAGCGCCGCTTCCTGCGGGTCAAGCCCATACTTAACATAAGATCCTTCTCCGCCTTGCATCACATAATTAGGAGTAGCCTCCTTTACCAGCATACCTGCCCTTAGCCTTACTTTTACTTTGTCATATTTCAGCGAGACGTCAAAATAATCATCTGCCACACAACTTTTCCGTTCTATTTTTACCTCAGCCCTAACTGCCAGAGGAAGGCCAAACAATTGCAAAGCCTGGTCTATAAGGTGCGGCCCCAGGTCGTAAAGCAACCCACCCCCCTGCCTTGCATTCTCCCTCCATGAATCTTGCTTAGGCTCCGGGCGATACCTATCGAAACGGGCATCAAAACTACTAATATCACCTAACCAATTATTTTCTATAATCTTTTTGATAGTAAGAAAGGCTCCATCCCAGCGGCGATTCTGGTAAACGCTTAACACTACATTTTTGCTCTTGGCTAGTTCTATTAACGAGTCTGCCTCTTTAGAAGTAACAGTAAATGGTTTATCTACTATTACATTTTTACCTGCCTCAATCGCCTTCTGAGCCTGTTCAAAATGCAGCCAGTTTGGGGTAGTAATTATTACCAGAGAAACTTCCGGGGTTTTTAGAAGCTCGTCTATACTTTTAAGGACTTTTACAGAAGGGTATATTTCAATTGAGCGTGAAAAAATTCAGCCCCGGCTCCAAATCCAACTATACCTACTTTAATTTCTCTCATAGTTTCTCTTTCTAAAGTTTTAAGATTTTAAATTCTACTCTCCTGTTTTTTGCCCTGTTCTCATCGGAGTCATTAGGAACGCAAGGTTTTTCTTTTCCGTACCCTTTGGCAGTCATTCGTCCTTTGTTAATCCCTTTTGCCGTCAGGTAGTTCACTACGGATTCAGCCCTTGCCTGAGATAATTTATTATTGTATTCGTCAGACCCTTTATCATCTGTATGGGCCGATATCTCAACTTTCATTCCGGGGTTAACCAATAACATGTCATATACTCTATTCAGCTCGAACTCCGATGATTTATTGAGCGAGGAAGAATCAAAATCGAAAAAAATATTATTAAGTGTAAAGGAAACCTGGGGTTTAAGCGTTTTTATCTCTATATTTTTCTTAACCTCTTTGTACGCTTTTAAGGAATCAGTATCTATTATTTCGGAATGGAAAGTGTGCCCCTTAGCAGAGATTGATACATCGTATTTTTCTCCTTCCTTAAGGTACATCTGGTACTTGCCCGTAAGAGAATCATTGGTTATTTCAGTTAGCCTTTCTTTTGTTTTAAAATTATTTATTTTAATAGTAGCCGCTATGGGTTTATTAGTCTCATCGTCCAAAATTGTTCCCTGAACTAATAATACATCTTCGGGCCGGAACTGTTTGGGTAATTTAACTTTATATATATCGTCTTTGCTATTGCTTTTTGTGCTTGCAAAATAAATTACATCGCCAGATGCAGGAACGGCTATCAATTGGTCGTCTTTATCTGTATTCAGGAATTCCAGAGGTTCGGGTGTAGTCCATTTACCCTTTTGCAGTTTAGATTCATAAAGATCATACCCTCCTTTTCCGCCCGGCCTATAGGATGAAAATATTAAAGTTTTACCATCCGCCATTATACGAGGATACCCTTCGCAGCCAGTATTTACGGGATAAGGAAGGGGTTGTGGATTCACGTAAAAAGCCCCTCTTTTTTCTGCCACATAAATTTTGCAGCATCTTTGCCCTTCGGGTATAGACTTATTTGCATCCTTCATGAAGTAGAGATATTTATTATCGGGGGAAACAGAAGCAAAGCCCTCGTACCCGCCTGTATTTAGGGGCCTGCCCATGTTTTTTGGAGCGGAAAAACTATTATCGCTGTTTCTTTTGCAGTACCATATATCCATTAAACCTATTCCGCCTTCTTTGTTGGTTGTAAAAAACAAGGTATTGCCATCGTAACTTAGGCAGGGCCCTCCTAAAAAATCATCAGGCTTTACAGATTTATTAATTGCGTCCAATGGCTTAGGTTCTGTCCAAACGCCTTTTTCTCTGATACTAATAAACAATCTCCACCCCTCCCCGCCTCTATTGGACTCAAATATAAGTGTATTACCGTCTGCGCTAATTGTTGGGGCAAATTCCGAATATTCCAAAGAATTTACAGGGATACCGAGGCTCTGCATTTGGGCGTTGCAGGCGTTTAGGGCAATAATGATGTTTAGAAGAAATAGAAAAAATTTCATTATTTTTTATCACTATCCGGCATTGACTGTAAATATTGCCTTAAGAGCAGAAAAAACAAATAACCCGTTCCTATAGCAAACAACATACTCAGGATTAAATCCTTGGTTTTTGTTAGTTCAAGGATAACAAAAAATCCCAGAAATTCCCCTCCTACCCAGGCGAATATACCATTTATTTTCCATTTGAATGGCGATTGCCCTTTTTGCACAGCAAGTTCACCGAGTTTGCGTACCAGAAAATATAAAACAACAATTTCAATCATCGTTATTTAGCCTTATGGAGTTTTCTTCAATAACGATTTTACCTTGTTTATATAACACTCCAATGGCTTTTTTAAAAGTCTTTTTGCTTACGCCAAACGCTTCTTTTATTTCTTCGGGAGTGCTATTGTCAGAATAATTTAATATACCTGTTAGTTTAAGCTTTTGCAATATTTCGTTGGTAGAGTCTTTTACTTCTCCAAAACCAGGTTTACGTAACGAAAGGTCTATTTTCTCATCTTCCCTAATGGTTTTAATATATCCTTTTACTTTATCCCCTATTTCCAGGTTTTGAAAAACCTCATTTTTAAACAACATCCCCCTATATTTATTGTTTATAATAGCCGTAATTCCTAAGTCGGTATATTCCATAATAAGAAGCTCTACCTCCATACCTTCGTGCAAGCCGGATATGTCTTTGGAAAGAAAGGGAGCTAATTTGCCCACGCCTATAAGGCGTTCCGTTTGAGGGTCTAACACTACTTGTACAATGTAGCTTTTGCCTTCCTGCATGGGCCTGTGCTGCTCCCTAAATGGAACCAGTAAGTCTTTTTCGAGCCCCCAGTCCATAAAAGCCCCTGCATTGTTTACCTGTTTTACCCTAAGGCAGGCAAATTCTCCCGCCTGGGCTTTAGGCACAAGTGTAGTGGCAATAATACGATCCTCTGAGTCTTTATAAATGAATACATTAATGGTATCCCCGGGTTTTGCATCGCCAGGAACATATTTTGAAGGAAGAAGAATTTCCCCTCTTTCTGATTCCAGGTAAAGTCCGAAGGGGACTTCTTTTACTATTTTGAGCAGGTTAAACCTTCCTATTTCCAGCATACTTACTCAAAATTACTATAGAATAGTGAAAAAGAGTAAGATTAAGTAAAAACATTCCCGGGAAAAGGCAAATTATTATTAAAAGGCAGAAAAAAGGATGTAACTCTATTCTTAAAATTTATCCAAGTCGATTTTTAGCCTGTCAAGTATTGAAGTCTCTTTGGAACTAACGCCTCCAAAAGACTCCGCGATGCGCTGTATAAAACGCAGGCATTTCTTTTTTACCCCTTCGTCAAAATCAAACTCATACCTGTTAGCTTCCAGGGTATCAATAGCATAATTATATGCATCCTCAAGGGATATTTGTTCTTTCTCCAGTTTCAGAAACATTGCCTCTATCCACTCTATATCATCATCGCCCATCTCAAACTCCTGCTGCGCAAGTTTGGCAATAGTACTTTTTTCTTTTTCCTGTATATCCCCGTCTGCTTTGGCAATGGCATAGCCCAGGCTACCCATTGCGATATGTATGTTTTGTTGCGACATAATTTATATATTCTTTATCTATTCTTATTATATTAGCATCAAATATATGGTGCAAATTATAAATTCTGTTAAAGTATTCAAAAATACCCCTTCTTTTTATATGAGATACATAATTATTACTATAACATTACTAGCCATTACCTTTAAAAGTATGGGACAGGATGTATTGCCAACGGATGATAAGGGCAAAGTTAATTTTGAGGAAATTGTGAAGATGAATACTTACACCAGGCAGCAATTACTAGCTAATGCGCGGGATTGGGTAAACGAAACCTTTGATTATGAAAAAAAATCTATACGTTATGATTCTAATACTGTATCAGTTACAGGGCGGTTCCTGGTGTATATAAAGGGGGCCTTCTCGCCACAGATACATGGGTCGATACGTTATAAACTATTTATTTTTGTAAAGGACGACAAATACATGTACCAGTTTACAAGTTTTGTTTTTGAGTATTATTCCATGACTGCTATGAACAGATATAAATATATACCCGCGCCCACAGGCAAAGAAAAGCCGCTGGAAGATCCGCATTTTCCGGGATTTGAAGCCCCCTGGGAAAAGCATAAACAAAGAACCTACGATGTAATTACTAAAGAAATAGAATCGCTAAAAGGGGCTATGTACACAAAAAGCGCCTCGGAAGTCACCCCGCCAGAGCAAAAGCCTTCGCTAAAAGAAGAGTGGGATAAGTAAGATTTATCTATCTACCTGAAACAAATTATGCTTGTGCCAATTGGCACAAGCGCCTATCTTTCCTAATTACCAACCTTAAAGTTATATAGTAAATAACTATAGCAGCCAAGTTTGTGCTACCTAAAAAACTACTAGTTGAGGGAGAATCTTACATGGCATCCCCACATGCGGGATTTTGTCATTGTTATGGCATTGTTTTGTCATTGTTTTGGCATTGTTTTGGCATTGTTTTTTGCATCATTAATTTGAGTGGATGTATGATTTTTACTGTTTTTGAAGATGTGCCAGTTGGCATGAGAAGTTGAAAGTTCAAAGTGCAAGGTTTAAAGAATTTAGGCGCCCTTTGCCATGTTAATGCCTGGAGAAAATAAAAGTAGCACAAAAAACTGCATTAGTTAAAATTTATATTAAGATTTTTTGCTACCGGTGATTTACTACTAGTACCATAATAACTATTTGGCTTAAGCTACACGATGTTAAACTTAAACCAGTGGGGGGCAGGATGTCTTAAAAAACTATAGTGGTAAGCAAAGTCTTGAAGAAGCTCTGCTGGCATGGAAAATAAATTTTAGACTTTTAAAAAAATATCAATATATTTGTTCTCTTAAGAAACAAATATACTATGAAAAGATTAATTGTTTATTTTTTCTTTTTCCCTATTATTATCTTTACTAGTTGTAAAAAAGAATCAATCCCTGTTTCTGGCAGTGTAATATTTTATACAGACGACGGTACAGTAACTATTGAAATATATCCAGGATCATTATGGAACGCCACTGGCATCGTGAAGCCCCTCACTCAGGCAACTATTTCATATCCTTCCCAAAATTCATTCACTTTTAGTAATTTAGTGCCGGGAAGTTATATCTATCTTGAAAATTCTAGTACTCCTATTTTATTTCAAATAATAGCAGGCCAACAGACTACTATTACTTTATATTAATAGTCTATAGTTAGTCTATATTCTCCTGAAAAAACAAATGCAGGTTATCCAGTTGCAGGCAGCATAAGCATCCAAAGTCTGGCCCCCTGGAAGTGTAGGCGCAGCCGTTATCTATATCAATCTTCTTATCTTCCGCTACATTTAATATTGAATCCTCTATCTCCCCTCTTACCATAGGCGTGTGCCCATGCACTACTACCTTGTTACCCTCTACCTTAAAATTTCTTGTCCATAGCATAGATTGCTTATCTGTAAAAGGGTTGGGGACATTAAAGTTAATACCGGCATGAACAAGAATAAAATGTTCAAGCTCCTTGTAATAGTCTAAGCCCTCCATAAAAGCGATGTACTTAGGCGGTATTTGGCGAGGCTCAACAGCAGAAAAACTAGTAAGTGTTGCATCCCCCCCGTTAATCAGCCAGCTTTTGAATATATCTGCGCTATCTAAACTTCTCAAACAAATTTCTTCATGATTTCCCTTTAAGGTATGCACCGAATAGCCTTTACCTTGTAAGTCCAAAATGATGTCGATAACTTCTTTGCTTCTTGGCCCCCGGTCTATATAATCGCCCAGCAAATACAACTCGTCTTCTTTTTTTAGTTGTATCACGTTGTTAAGCATTGCCTCAAAGGTATTGGCGCAACCATGTATGTCCGATATTGCAAAACTCCTCATATTACTTTTTGCATTTTTGCTTGTACTTAGCTATTCCTGTACCATTACAACTGTTACAAAGCCGTCTTTGTACTTTTACGCCATTGCATACACTACAAGTATGGTAACCTTTACCATCGCAGCGTTTACAGGTGGTGTAAGCGCTGCCGAAACCGTTGGCGGAGGCGGCTACTCCGCTGCCGTTGCAGGCACGGCAGAACTCCATACCCTTGCCCATGCAGGTGGGGCATTTGTCCACTATCCTGCCATCGCCATGGCATACCAGGCAAGTATCAGTACGAGTGTAATAACCGGTTTCTATGCATTCTATTTCTACCAACAGCGCTTTAGCGTCGGCTGTAAAGGGGCCCTTTTCGTTAGTAAGCGTAAGGTATTTTAAAAGCGAGGTTTTAGCCTGCCCGTATTTTTTCTGGTAAACAAGCAGAGCGCCATATAGATAAGAAACCTCATTGGGCAAGGGGATATTTGTTCTTTTGGCAAATATTTTTTTCAGTTCTTCGTCCGCGCCTTTATAATCGTTGTTGAAAATATATTCTTTTAGTTTATTGACTCTTTTTACTAGTACCGAATCTGCATTTTGCTGTGCAAATGCCGATAAACCCATAACAAAAAGTAGTACTACAATCCAATGCTTCATTCTAAGGCAAATTTATTTTAAAACTTTAACGATTCAACCAATCCCATCACTTTTTATAGTCCTCAAAATCAGCGACTGATTTTACTTTATACAAAACTACATCTCCTTTTTCAAAAACTGTTGTCCATACCGGAGGTTTTTTAATTGCAAAGGCTGGAATGGGGTCTCCAAGAACAGTATAGTACTTAAACGTCTTTTTATTGATAAGAACAAAAATAGTTCCAATATAATTTGCAGGAATGTCTTTTTTATAGCTGATGTACTGATAATGTGGGTTAACAGTAAACTTATAGTAGTAGGGATAACCCGATAATAACTGTTCGTCCACTACCACCAGGTTGTTACCCGTATTTCCCATAAGAAATTTTGTAACGGCTTCTTTTCCATTTTTATAGTCGGTATCGGTAGGTTTTAACATGTTGTAAACCGGATGAACAAGAAGTACTATTAGTAACGGAATGAACTTATAGCATAAAGCGCTACTATTTAAAAAAATAAGAATTGTAAAATAAATAGCAAGAGCGCTATATACTTTATAGGAATTGATATGTAATAAGTAGCTTATAACAGCAGAAAGCGCAAAAGCGATGCAGTAAAAAATAATTCTTTTCTTATCCGCTTGTGTAATAGCCACTGCCGCCAATATGGATAATGGGGGTACTATAAGAAGGTACATCCGCGGCTGCAAGGATAAAGGATTATAAAACTTAACACTGGTGCTGCAAAACCAGAGCATAACCAGTAGAACGAGGCATAAAACCTTCCAGAAGTTTTCAAACTCATCCAGGTTTGAAAAGTCTTTTTTCTTTAACGAAACCAGTAAGGGCAAACCGATTAGTAAGGGTATAGCTAGTTCGCTGGTCAGGAACATCAGTAAAGGCTCGTAGGTTAGGCGGGGTATTACTTCCACAAACGGCTTCTGATAGTAGCTCATGGCAAAGGGATAATGCCCGTCTTGTATTACCTTAAACCGGTAAAAAAAATCTCCGGTCTGCACGTAATAGCTAGTAAAATATACACCCAATAGAAAAATACCAAAGGCTATACTGTAATCCCAGAATTTCAGGTTTCGTTCTTTCTTCAAATCGGCAAAGAATACTATTAAATAAAAGGGGAGATAAAATACTACCGTTTCTTTGGTAATAAAGGCTGCAAACAGTAACGAGCTAAACGCGACAGCCTGCAAAAATACTTTACCTGCTTGCCTGTACCTGGCGTTCCATAAAACGTAAGTGGCGGCAAGCGTAAAAAAAGCTACTACCGAATCTGGATATAACTTATTACAAAAGAAGATAGGATAAAAATTAAGGCCGGCAATTACTACTGCGTATAAGGCTATACTTGTAGAATACTTTCGGAGGCCAAAGAATAAAACACAGGCGCTTCCCAGAAAAACCAGCAAGGGCCATAGAACGGTGGTATAATCTGATATCCCTGCCAGAAAATAAATTAAAGCTACCGGGAGAAATACTCCGATACGGTGGGCAAAGGTATCGTTCTGTTTTAGCAAAAACTTTCCCTGCGTTGCTTCCCAGGCATAACGGCTGTAGGCAGTGTCGTCAAAGAAATAAAAACCGTCGAAAGCAAAATACCAGTAGCAACAAATAAAGCCTGCCAAAAATAGAAAAACTCCTAAAGCAAACTTTTCTTCCGAAAGTGAGTATTTTTGCATCCATAAATATAATAAGGTGCATTTATTTTACACTCCATTTATTACCGAAACCGATAATTTTTTGCCCGAAGAAGAGTCTGCCCACTGTATACGGGTTATGCGGATGAAAAAAGGCGATTTGATTACCTCAACGGATGGGAAAGGACATTTTTATAAGACGGAGATAACCGAACCAGACCCTAAAAAATGCAGAATCTTACTAAAAGAAAGCCAGTCAGTTACCCCGCCTGATTTTAATATTCACATTGCTATAGCCCCTACAAAAAATATGGAACGCATAGAATGGTTTGTAGAAAAAGCGGTGGAACTTGGCGTTCAACAATTAAGCTTTTTGCAGTGCGAACACTCTGAGCGACAGGTATTAAAACTGGAGCGTATAGAGAAAATTGCCATTAGCGCCATGAAGCAGTCGCAAAAAGCTTTTCTTCCATGTATTTACCCGCTTACTCCTTTTAAAGAATTTGTGGCTGCAACCATAGAGGGGCAAAAGTTTGTTGCTCATCTGGAAGAAGGGGAAAAGAAACATTTGAAAGCTGTAGCAAACCCAAAAGGGAACTACACCGTTCTTATAGGGCCGGAAGGCGATTTTTCTGTTCCCGAAATTGCAAGCGCTATAAAAAATGGTTTTATTCCTGTTACTTTGGGGGAAAGCCGATTGAGAACAGAAACAGCAGGGCTAGCGGCCTGCATGATACTTAACTTTATAAACGATTAATGAAGAGATTATTACTACTTGTTATTCTGATTGTATTAGCGGAGTTTTCTTCTGCGCAGGGCGGCTTTAAGATAGCCAAGCTTAAATATTCCGGCGGCGGAGACTGGTATGCCAATAAAACATCTCTACCCAATCTTATAAGGTTCTGTAATATAAACCTAAAAACCAGCATAGCCCCGGAGGAAGAAGTTGTTGAGGCGGGCAGCCCTGAACTATTCTCCTACCCTTTTGTGCACATGACGGGGCATGGCAACGTGGTATTTAGCGCTAAAGACGCTGAAAACCTAAGAAATTACTTAATCGGAGGCGGTTTTCTGCACATTGATGATAATTACGGTATGGATAAATTTATAAGGCTGGAAATTAAAAAGGTATTTCCTGAACTGGAATTTGTGGAGATACCCTATACTCACCCTATTTATCACCAGAAATATAACTTCCCCAACGGCCTGCCAAAAGTGCATGAACACGATGGCAAACCGCCTAAAGGTTATGGACTTATTTACGAGGGAAGGCTGGTTTGTTTCTATACTTATGAAACCGACCTGGGCAATGGATGGGAGGACCAGGTAATCTACAACGACCCTGAGGAACTGCGCCAGAAAGCCCTGCAAATGGGCTCAAACATAATAACCTTCGCGTTAACTCAATATTAACTTTTGCGTTTAGGGTAATATTTAATATAACTAAAAAGGAATTTTTGCTTAACTTGCGATGTTATTGCTATAATATACTTTTTTAATTGTTATATACTATAATCTAAATTATTAATAAGTGGTTGTAATTATCGTTTTCTTTATACTGCATTGGTATTTGTCCTTATTTAGTCAGACTTTCTTTCTTCACAGGTATTCCTCGCATAAAATGTTCAGAATGTCAAAATTCTGGGAACGTTTCTTCTATTTATTTACGTATCTCACTCAGGGCTCTTCCTATTTAGTTCCGCGCGCTTATGCAGCGCTACACAGGATGCACCATGCCTACAGCGATACTGAAAAAGACCCTCACTCCCCGCATCATACAGAAAATGTATTTACCATGATGTGGAAAACAAAGGCTCTTTATAATAATGTACTAAACAGGCAAGGAGCCATAGAAGACCGTTTTACCAAAGACGTGCCTGAATGGACGGAAATTGACCAACTGGGCGATACGTGGGCATCCAGAATATTCTGGGGGACTGCTTATGTTATCTTTTACGTGATATTTGCCGACTTTTGGTGGTTATATCTATTACTGCCTATACACTTCCTTATGGGCCCTGTGCATGGCGCTATAGTAAACTGGAGCGGACACAAATGGGGTTACTCTAACTTCGACAACAACGACAAATCTAAAAACTCATTGGCAGTAGACGTACTAATGGGCGGCGAGCTTTTCCAAAACAACCACCACAAACATGCGTACAGCGCTAACTTTGCCATGAAATGGTTCGAGTTTGACCCTACTTACCCTGTAATTAAAGTACTCAACTTTCTTCATATCATCAGGCTGGAAAAACCCAAAATTGCTTAGAGCAAAACCAAGATATTATAAACAAAAAGAGACTTATATAGGTCTCTTTTTTTGTTTGTTAGAAGTTCTATAATT
>Ga0302300_1001602_pt1 | contig 12619 bp, 6 predicted proteins | sample III_Palsa_E1_1_FD_198756 | JGI IMG/M metagenome (GOLD analysis project Ga0302300, IMG submission 198756) | Peat permafrost microbial communities from Stordalen Mire near Abisko, Sweden - III_Palsa_E1_1 | ecosystem: Environmental > Terrestrial > Soil > Palsa > Peat permafrost | place: Sweden... | reverse complement strand
AATAGCACACCAACGCAAGCTGCCAGCAAAGCAGGCACCAGGTTCTTATCCTGCTGTTTGGTGATGTAAGCCATCTGCAATTTAGTACCGCGAACCATCGATACCGACAATAAAAACCCTGCCGCCCAAAAATTGATAATGAGCGACGAGCCGCCATAACTTTCAAATGGCAGAGCAATGCCGGATAAGGGCAATGCGCCGGTTGAGCCGCCCGCTATCAGCAAAAACTGGATGAACGTGGCTACGCCTATGCCGCTGCACAAATAAAACAGGAACGGCGCCCCCGCCTGCCGCCCGATGATAATGGAGCGGTGCAGGTAGATCAAAAACAATAAAAAGATGCTAAGAATACCCGCCAGTCCAAATCCTTCGCCAATGCTGGGGAGTATCATATCGGTATGCGCTTCGGGAATGGTTTTGGCAAAGCTTTCATCCACCCCCTGCCCGCTGAAACCACCCGATGCCATTGCCCAGATACCATGCGCCACCTGGTCGCCGCCATAAACTTCGTTATTCCAGGCATCCTGCCATATCGCTTTGCGCTCAACCAACCGTTCAACCGGGCCGGGGAACAGCTTTTCTAAATAACCCACCTTATCAATGGTTAAAAAGGCCGTCATCACCACCAATGCCATAATAGCCGATTCGCTGAACCTGCGTTTGTTCAGCACAATAGCTATAGCCAGTATTAAAGCAGTAAGCCCGGCAGCCAACCATACGTTCGGCAGTAGCCATTGAGCCAACACAAACAAAACCACAAAGCCAGCCATTGAGCCAAAATCGCCCCTGGAAAAGGAAAAAAGCACAATAAAAGTAAAACAGATGATCATGGCCGGCCCCAGATCGCCCAAAATTAAAAACAGGAACAGTGTTACAAGTATTGCTACGAGCGCGAATGAAAAGAACGACCAGCGTTTTTTCCAGTCGGCATATTGGCTGATGAATTTTTCATTCATGGTAAAAAATCCGGCCAGGAACAAAACGATCAAAAACTTGATGATCTCGCTGGGCTGAAAACCCAGCAAGTTCACTTTAACCCCGCTGCCTTCCGGCCCGCTGCCTAATATAATGGTGGAGGATAAAATGATTAGCGCTAAACCAACCCATGGCCAGCCGTTGGCCGCTTTGGGATTTTGCTTAAAGAATACCAGGCGGTAGAGGTTGGAATCGGGTGTGAAGCGGCGCACGTTCAAAAACAAACAAATACACATGCCTGCCAAACCTACGGTCAAATACAAAAGTGTGTCCTTTGCCAAAAAACGGTCGGTAAGCGGATCCTGTAAACTAAGCAGTGTTAACAACGAAATACCGGTCAGCAGCATAATAACAGGCAGCAGCAATTGATCCGCTGATGAAAAACGGCCACTTAAAAGCAGGTGAGCTATTACAAATGATAAGAAAAACCCGGCGACAATGATCCAATACCAAAAATTATAATCGGCGGGCATCCGCACAATAAGGGCATCATCTTTTTTCAGGGTATTGAAATTATCGCTTGCTATAAGCCTGATGGTATGCGGCGCGCGGTAAAAATCAAAGGAAACATTTTTATGTAACAATTCAATCCCTTGTGCCTTGCCAAACTGGTAACCCGGCTGCATCGGGAACACTTCAAAGGCCTTATTCTCAGGCAAATTTTCAAACTTATAGTTCCCATCCTTATCTGTACGGGCGTAAGCGATCAATTCCTGTAGTTTGGGTTGATTATGGGAATCCGGCACATAAACTTTCCTGAAATTGGCAGCCTTTTCTATTTTTTGTTGTGATATGTCGGTGGTTTCATCGTTATAAATACTGTCCTGCGGCAATATCATTTCGAGCCTTACCAATACACCGGCTACCGGTAATTTCTTTTGGATCACCTGGCCTTCAATACCATGTTCGCCCAATTGCATATCGACAGATGGTGGTATTTGCGGAGGATCGGTTTTTTCCTGCTCAAAACGAACAGCGTCATCGCCGGTATAGCCCAATAATGCCCTCGATGCCGCTACCCGCTTTTGAAAGGATTCGCCGCCATTGGCGAAAGCATCATCTGCCGATACATCGAAGCGGTGCTTGTTAAGCTCACCAATATTATCGAATTTATCAGTCGATACCAACCTATCCGCTATAACCGACGCGATCAGGTCTATATCCTTTTCATCGTCATAATAATGGCCGTTCTGCAACAGGGTTTTGATATGTCGCGCGGGGTCGCTGCCGTTCAGATCAACCATACTGCCATTCTTTAGTCGGGCCGGTACGCCGACAAATTTTTCCTGCTCGGCTTTATACAATTTAATAAAAAGCGGCAACAGGATAAGGGCGATGAGCAGCAGCAATACGCGCTCCTTTTTACGGCTGATCTTAACAGGTGAAGCCACAGCCATTACTTTTTGGGATGCTTTGGTAAGGAATCCACACTAAATTCACTTTCGGGCAGCCTGCCGTTGACGTACTTTTCATCTTTGAAGCCAAAAGACTGCATTATGGATTGCTTGCAATTAACAAAGCGAACGTTTTTTAAGCTAAGCGCGTTATTTTGCGCTGCTATGGCCGTTCCAAAGCCCTGGAAGGACAGGCTATCCAATACTATCCGCTTGCATTTACCTGAAAGTAATATACCAATGCCCTTATAGCCGGTATCACTTGCAAAAACTATCGTTCCTTTGGCTTTTATCAGCAAAGTATCCTTTTCAATATGCAGCGTATCGCTTATAATAATCGGCGTTTTAAAATCACTTGCAGATAAGATCAGCGTATTGCCCTTTAACTTGTTTATAGTGTCCTGCAATTTTATTTCCTGCGCGTTGCGCTGGTGTTTAACAATTAACGGCGCGGTTTTTACAAGCTGTACCTGGTTATTATAATACAGCCACAGCGTACTTGCAAAAAACACCAGGCAAAGCAGGGTGAGTACAGTAATTAACACCCCGTAGCTCCGGGTTTTAACTTGCGTGTGCTTTTCTGCTGGCTCCCCTTTGTGTTCCTTAGTTTTTCGCGTTTCATTCAGAGTGGCGGCAGGTTTTGTAGCGGTATGCTGTAATGGCTCCTTATTATTTTTTACCAATACCGCGGTTATGTTATCCTTCCCCCCGTTTGCGTTAGCCGCTTCTATCAATAATGTTCCTTTTTGTTTCAGGGGTGATGGGGCCGTTAATATCTGCGCTATCTCATCCCTGGTAACCATATCCGTTAAGCCATCGCTGCATATCAGCAACAGGTCGCCCGGCAAAAATGGCGATTGCCCGGTTTCTATAAATTCATCGTCTTTATCAATACTTTCGCTAAAACCCAACGCTTTGTTTATTTCGTTGCGCTTGGGATGGCTCATGGCCTCCTGCTCGGTAAGGCGACCGGAATCTTCCAGAAACCCTACGAAGGAATGATCTTTTGATAGTTTTACCAAATTACCGTCGCGCAATAAATAAAGCCGGGTATCGCCCACATGGGCGTAGTATAACTGGTTACCGGCAATATCAACAATAGCAATGGTTAATACGCAGGCCATATTTTGCAGGGCGGCGTCCTGTTTCTTCTCCTCAAAAATTTGCCGGTTTGCTTTGCGGAAGGTAGCCCTCAATTTGGGGGTGATCTCCCCGGAAAGATCACTTAGCTCGCTTATTAAACATTCTTTGGTAACGGCAGCGGCAATTTCACCGCCATAATAGCCACCAACGCCATCTATCACCCCGGCAATCAGCAGTTCACCCTTCAATACTTTCTGGGCTATAAACTCATCTTCATTATTTTGACTTACTTTACCTATGTCGGTAATTCCGAAGATATTATCCATCATGTTTTCCAGTGTTTTTAATATCAATAAAATGAGTTAGCATTATCACCATGCAAATTGCCAGCAAACCGATGGAAAAAACTTGCGTCATGCTACTCAGGGTTTAAAAACGTTTATACCGATGATGCCGTTAAGCAATATTTTCGAGTTCATGGGCAGCTCCACCCACTGCGGCGTGTTGATCTCGCTTTTAGGCACTTCCTGTTCGTTCAATATGGTTCGCTCGCCAAACGAGGCGAGGTAAAATTTATCAACCGCCTTATTATACCTGATGTGCAGGTGCGGCGTATTTACCCAATCCGATGGAATCCTGAACATATCCGATCCTTCTCTCGTTTCCTCTTTGCCCGATACGTAGATATCGTCATCCTTCATGATGTATTCCACATTACGCCCAACAAATTGCTTTTCGGGAATGATAACGGTTAATCGGGCCAGCTTTTTCTCTTCGCGGCTTACCGATTTCCCATCCTCTTCCATCCGGAAAGGCAATTCGTAATAACCTTCGCTGTAATAGGTAAAGCCCTTTAATATATCCTGGTTAATATCAAATGTTTGCGCTATACCGGTTTGCCGGGGGATGAACGTAACCCTCAAATTTTCTTCCTTAGCAGTGCCTTCGGGCAATAATTTGCCTATCAGCCCTTTATCACCCGGCGCGTAATCAGGCTGAGAAACCAGCCTGAATACCCATTTAGAGCCCGAAGGTTCCACTTTTTTGCCTTCATCGCGGTATTGCTTTAAAATTTTATAAAACTCAGTAACACATTCGGTAACAATAATGCCCAGTATGCCCTGCCGGTTGCTTATAAATTCCTGGTAATCGTCCTGGTTAAAAACCACTATAAATTCGTGGTAAAAAACAACCCTGTTGGCAAATGATAGCTGGCCTATCGACTCCCTGAATTTTTCAATAATAAATTTATACACCTCGTCGGGCGTTAGCTTATGCGCCGGGCCGGACGGCTTTTTTTTAGGAGATTTTTCATTAGTTAAAAACCAATCCTGCAGGCCTATTTTTTGCCAGAATGATGTTTTTGTTTCCATCAGGTATTTTTCAAAATTGTAATTTGCCGCTGGTATCCTTTTTCACGCTGTCCCTGAAAAAATGTGTTTCTTTTTTGGCCGAAGGGTCGGTGGTATTGGTATCGGTATTACCTGCGGGGGTGTCGGTAACGGCTTGTTGTACCGGGCTGTTATCGGGCACAGTTTGGCGCGGTACATAAGTGCTGTCTATTTTAACTTTTGGCGGTTTGATCAAGGCGGTTTTAAAAAAATGGTGATATATCCGCTTTGCCCATCCCCTGTACAAAACATACGAGGAAAATGCCCCAAACCCCAGCAGCATAATCAATAACAATACAAAAAACGGCTTATTGAGCTTTATCCCCAGGTTCGCAGGATTTTTTAATGCCGCAGCTTGTTTACCGGCTTCTACATCCTGGTAATAGGTGGTTAAAGCCTGCAAGCGTTCATTTTCCTGTTGCAGCGCGTATAGCTCGGCGCTATTTTGCACATTGGTATTGGGCACCATGCTTTCATGCACAATAGCTTCCTGCAATGCTATGCCATTAGCGTATCTGTTTTCAGGCTTTTTTTCCAGGCAGCGGGTTATTATTTGCAACAACCATGATGGTAACTGCATTTCATGCTGTTTTTTATCATCTGTCCAGCCATCCGGCAAATTTGCCTTGCGGGTGGTAAAAATATCAGGAACGGTGGATTCCATGTGCGCCAGCATTACCGTATTGCGCGAGGTTTCGCCATTATCGCGCAGCGGAAACGGCACTTGCCCAGTGAGCAGTTCATAGATGATGATGCCATAGCTGTAAATATCCGTTTGAAAATACATGGCGCCTTCATTTTGCTCCGGCGCCATAAATTCAATGGCGCCCGCATGCCTCATACTGGTGCGCCGCTGATCGTCGGACATTACCGAAAGCCCAAAATCAAGCAGGATATAGTTATTGGAGTGGATATTGAACTTTACATTGTTGCTTTTAACATCGCCATGCTTAACCAGTACCTTATGGCAGTGCGCGAGCGCGTTAGCCAGCTGATCGGCTACCCGCACCACCTCGCGAATGGTAAAAATGCCGTCGTGGGGTGGTTTTAGCAGTTCTTCCAGGTCGGGCCCCTCAATAAACTCCATCTCGATAAAGGGGAAGGAGCCGCTTTCGGTTATGCCGTAATTCAGTATCTTAACTACATTGGGGTTGGGTTCTTCGTTTACCTTTTTAAGTTTTTCAACCTCGTTTTGAAAATTCCTGTAGTTTTTATCGTCGATGCTTTCGGTATGTATAGGAGTTGGTAATAGTTTTACCGCCGTAATTATAGGCCCTGTACGCCTGCCTTTATAAACAGAGCCCTGGCCGCCCGTACGCAGCGCGCCCATGTTTTCAAGGCCCTCGGTAATCGTAAATATCTTACTCATTGAATAATGTTCCTAAACATAAACGAAAATTACGAAGCGAGCAATATAATTGTTCAAATATGAAATAAAGATGCTGAAATATTTAAAAAAATATTAGCCGCGTAGATAACGCCTGAAAATCTGTTTTTGTATTGTTTGAAAAACACAAGAGCCTATAAATCGACGATTCATAGGCTCTTGATGATTTTGTTAACCAGGGTTGCGGTGAGGGAGGGATTCGAACCCTCGGTACAGTTTCCCGTACGTCAGTTTAGCAAACTGATCCTTTCGGCCTCTCAGGCACCTCACCATGTTTGGCCTTTACAGCCTGTGGTTGGTATTAATACCGCGCCACTTCCAATAAAACCCCTTTTTTCGGGACTGCAAATATAGCAATTCAGCTAAGCGGGCAAAAAAAAATTTAAAATGCTTAATAATTTATCCGCACGTGGTAAATGCTCATCAGCATCTTTTTAAATATTGTTTTTATAGTTTCAATATCTTTTAAAGTTATGTCGCTGTCTTTCAGTTGTTCCTGGTCGAGTTTGTATTTTACTATCCTGTCTACAAGTGCTCCTATCGATCGTTCATCCGGCGCCTTTAATGAGCGCGATGCGGCCTCAACCGAGTCGGCAAGCATCAAAACACCCGCTTCTTTAGAGAATGGTATCGGCCCCGGGTACCTGAAAATCTTCTCATTTATCAGTTTTTCGGGAAAATTCTTCAAAAACGACTGGTAAAAATAATCAACCCTGGTATCGCCATGGTGCGTGCGGATAAAATCGATAACCACTTCCGGGATGTTCGCTTTCTGTGCCATCTCCACCCCTTTGCTCACATGCCTGATGATGATCTGCGCGCTTTCATCGTAAGGCAGCTTATCGTGCGGGTTAAAGCCGTTTTGGTTCTCAATAAAAAACAAGGGGTTCTCCAGTTTGCCAATATCATGGTATAGGGCCCCTGCCCTAACCAGCAAGGCGTTGCCGCCAATGCTATATATGGCGTTTTCGGCCAGGTTGGCTACCTGTAGCGAGTGCTGAAAGGTACCCGGCGCGGTAAAGGCCATTTCGCGCAGTAAGGGCGCGTTGGTGTTGGTAAGTTCTATCAGGGTGATGTCGGAAGTGATGGCGAACACCTTTTCAAATAAATAAATGAGCGGGTAAGCCAGTAAGGTAAGCAAAACGCTCACCACAAATGGCAAAAAATCCATCCAGTTAATGTTTACAAAGCTGCCTTCGCGTATAAACGAGATACCCAGAAACGCCACGAAATAACTGAAGGTAATAATAACTGCCGATATCAGAAACTGCTCGCGCCTGATGAGGTTTTTGATGCTGTAAATAGATACCATACCCGCGGTTATCTCAAAATAAGCGAATTCAAAGCTATTGGGCACAAAAAAGCCGGCTATCAATACCACCAGCAGGTGAATGTTAAGCGCCAAACGGGTATCAAACAATATGCGGATGATGAGCGGCACTATACAATAAGGTATATAGTACAAATTAGGCATTTGCAGCTTTATAGCCAATGATAAGGCAGCCAGCATGGCTGTAATTACCAGTAGTATTAATGATACCAGGCGATTATCGCTATAAATATCCCGGCGGAAAAGGTACAGGAATACCATGAGCAAGGTTATGGCGATAGATACCAGCAAAACCTGCCCAAGCATTACCAGCCTGCGGTCGCCGTTTACTTTTGAGTTATCTTCAAAGGCTTTTTTGTACGATTCCAGTTTCTGAAAAACCTCGTCGTTCACTACCGAGCCCTTGCTTACAATGATCTCGTCCTTTTGAACCATACCACGGGTTAATGACAGATTCTCGATAGCTTCCATTTCCAGCCGCGAGGTTAGGCCATCGTCATAGCTCAGGTTATTTTGCAGCCTGCTTAATATCAGGTCGAGCAAAAAAGATTTATCAATATCGCCCTGGGTGCTCAGTACCTGGTTACAGTAGGCCAGTGCCTTATCTTTAGTGAACAGGTCGGCGGTGTTTTTATCGGTCGCTACATTTTTGTCGAGCAGGGTAATTGGGTAGTTAGCGGCATACTGCTGGTATTTGGGGTTGAGCCTTAACAGGCCGGTATCATAAATATGCTGCAATAAATTAAATCCTAAGGTAAGGTATTGCTGTTTTTGCCGGTCGTTTATGCCCGATGCATGCCATTTTATTTCCAGGTTGTTCTTAAAGCTGTCTAACTGGTTAACGGCTACATTGTCATCCAGTTGGTATATTGGGGTAATGCTTTCAAGGGCTATGCGCTTATCATTATCAATTTCCTGCGGCGTTTTTAATATGGCGAAGTTATAGGGCGATATCAGGTCCTTTTGTGTCCATATTCTGCCTTTTTCAATTTCATAGCGGAATTTGGCCTGTTTGGGCAGCGTCCACACAATTAAGGCAATACTGGCCACCATCATTAAAAACTTAAGATTGCGGGAGTATTTGCGCAGTATAGCCTTTTGGCGCGAAGAAGAAAGATTTGCCATTTATTTATTTAAAGCTATCAAAATTAAGCTATTTTCTGTTATTTAAAGCTTTTCTTGTTTATTGGAGCAGAAGTTCACTCCCCGCTTTCGAATAATATCTTGCTTATTAAATAGTTTATGGTAAGGCAAACACTAACTTTGCAATCCAATTTTAATCGTATTTATGAAAGAAGTAGTAATAGTTGCCGCCACCCGCACCCCTATCGGCAGCTTTGGCGGCAGCTTAGCAGCATTAAGCGCAACACAGCTGGGCGGTATCGTAATTAAATCAGTAGTTGAAAAATCGGGCTTAAAGCCGGAGCATATACAGGAGGTTTTTATGGGTAATGTGTTATCGGCCAGCCTGGGACAGGCACCGGCTACACAGGCCGCTATATTTGCCGGGCTGCCTTATCTGCCCGCTACTACCGTAAATAAAGTATGCGCGTCGGGCATGAAAGCTATTATGCTGGCCGCGCAAAGTATAGCGTTGGGTCAAAATGATATCGTAGTAGCCGGTGGCATGGAAAGCATGAGCAATGTGCCTTATTATCTGGATAAGGCCCGCAACGGCTACCGCCTGGGCAACGGGCAAATTACCGATGGTTTGGTAAAAGACGGGCTTTGGGATGTATACAATGATTACCACATGGGTTCGGCTGCCGAACTTTGCGCCACGGAATGCCATATCAGCCGCGAAGAGCAGGATGCTTATGCTATCGAATCGTACAAACGGGCACAGCAGGCACAAAGCGAAGGCAAGTTCAGGGATGAGATAACCCCGGTTGAATTAAAAGATAAAAAAGGCGACATTACTTTATTTGCTGATGACGAAGAGCCGAAAGCGGTAAAGTTCGATAAAATACCTGCCTTAAAACCGGTATTTAAAAAGGATGGCACCGTTACGGCGGCAAACGCCTCTACCTTAAATGATGGCGCGGCGGCCGTAGTATTAATGAGCAGGGAAAAAGCTGATGAATTAGGTATAAAACCATTGGCTAAAATTACCGCTTATGCCGATGCGCAGCAGGCACCGGAATGGTTTACCACAGCGCCATCAAAGGCCATACCGCTGGCGCTGCACCGGGCAGGCTTATCGGGCGATGAAATTGATTATTACGAGATCAACGAAGCATTTTCGGTAGTGTCTATTGCCAATAATCAAAATTTAAAGCTGGATGCGGCAAAGGTGAATGTAAATGGCGGGGCGGTTTCCATGGGGCATCCGCTGGGTGCATCGGGGGCGCGGATTGTGGTAACTTTATTGCACGTGCTACAACAAAAAGGCGGCAAATACGGCGCGGCCGGAATTTGTAACGGCGGCGGCGGCGCCAGCGCAATTGTTATTGAAAATTTACGTTAGACAGAAATCAGAACGTCATTACAAGGAACGATGATCTTTAATAAATATTGACCCATAAAATACCCCAAACTACCATGAGGCGTTTATACATTTTTATAAGCTTATTATTTATTTGTTGCCATTGCTTTGCCCAGCACTCTGATAACAGCGGGTATATGCATCAGTTAGAAATATACCAGGATAGCCTCAAGGATCTGGGCGACAAATTTATTAACAGTGAGATAGATGTAGAACGTAAAAACGCTAATTACCAGTTCATTAAAACACTGGTAATTGCTTTAAAGGTGCCTAATTCCTTTCTTTTCGGCTTCGATTCCTTAAAAACCATTACCATTTTAAATTCGCCCGATAACCGGTTTCGCATCATAAGCTGGCACATTATAAATGATGATGGCAGCTACCGTTTTTATGGCGCTATCCAAATGAATACGGGCGGCCCATTACAGTTGTACCCGCTAAATGATTATTCGCCCCTGTTAACAAACCCGCAGGATTCCATAGTGGATAACCGCAAATGGTACGGTGCCCAGTATTATAAAATTATCAGGGTTGATGCCGACAGGCCCTATTACACCATGCTCGGCTGGAAAGGCTTTACTGCCAAATCAACCAAAAAAGTGATCGAGATATTATCATTTAAAAATGATAAGCCTGTTTTTGGCCTCCCGGTTTTCGACAACAGCCGGAATCATAAACGTATAATTTTTGAATATACCCGCCAGGCATCCATGTTATTACGCTATGTTTCTGAAGAGCATCTCATCGTGTTCGATCATCTTTCGCCGCCTGATGACAAACAAAAAAAGGATCTCGAAAGTTATGGCCCTGATCTTAGCTATGATGGCTATCGCTTAAAAAACGGCCGCTGGGAATTTGTAGAGAACCTGGATATGCGAAACGTACCCGATGATAAGGATAACGATTATGTAGACCCTAAAAAGCAGGCGCAAATGGATCAGATCAACAATCAGTAAAAAATTAAACGGTTATTAGCAGCTTTTAATCAGAACATTAGTACAATACCGGCTAATACTTTCAATATAAAATTTTGATTTAACAGAATAATAGTATTTTAGTCGAAATTAACTGATCTTATGAGTGAATACACGCCCGTAGCGGAGGCAATTCCGCAAAAATCAAGATACCCACGGTCTATCCCCTTTATTATTGGCAACGAAGCTGCCGAGCGTTTCAGCTTTTATGGTATGCGCTCCATACTGGTAACTTTTTTAGTGGCTCAGTTTTATAACCCCACAGCCAGCAAGGCCTTATCCACAGTGGCCGATGCAAAGGCTAACCAAATGTCGCATCTTTTTGTAACCCTCGCCTATGCCTTGCCTTTTGTTGGTGGTTTGGTAGCCGATTGGTTTACCGGTAAATACAAGATCATTCTGTACATATCAATGGTGTATTGCCTGGGCCATTTATTTTTAGCCTTGTTTGATAGTAACCTGAATGGTTTTACAACGGGTTTGATCTTGGTAGCCATTGGCGCAGGCGGTATAAAATCATGCGTATCAGCCAATGTGGGCGATCAGTTTAACGCGTCGAACCAGGATCTTTTATCGAAAATTTACGGCTGGTTTTATTTCAGCATCAACGCGGGTTCGGTACTTTCAACCTTGGCAATACCTTATGTTTACCAAAATTATGGCGCTAAATGGGCCTTTGGCATACCGGGTATTTTAATGGGTATAGCTACCATTATTTTCTTTTCGGGCCGCAAAATGTATGTTCGTGTTCCGCCATCAGGTGTTAACCGTGATAATTTTGTTTTTATAACATTTTACGCCTTAACTCACCTTAGCGAAAGAAAGCCGGGCGAAATGTGGCTGGATGTAGCTAAAGCTAACCATAATCCTGAACGGGTTGATGGTGTTAAAGCGGTTTACCGTGTTATGGCGGTATTCTTTTTCGCCCTTGCATTTTGGGCGGTATGGGATCAGTGCCTTTCGGAATGGGTATTGCAGGCTGCCAGTATGAACCGTAATATCAATTTAGGTTTTTATCACTTTACTATCATAGCCGGCCAGGTATCAACTGTTAACGCCGTGGCCCTACTGGCATTCATCCCAGTATTTAATTATTGGATCTACCCTTATTTCGATGGGTTGGGCCTTAAAACCACACCTCTTAGGCGTTTAGGTACCGGTTTGGTTTTAACTGCCTTATCATTTGTAATTATCGCCTTGATACAAACCAGTATCGATCATGGCGGCGCGCCATCTATATGGTGGCAGGTATTAGCTTATATCGTACTATCAGCAGCCGAAGTTTTGGTTTCCATAACCGGTTTAGAATACGCTTATACGCACTCCCCAAAATCAATGAAAAGCACCATGACGGCTATATGGCTATTGGTGGTATCGCTGGGTAACTTTATAACAGCGGGTGTAAATGGCAACATAGCAAATAAGGGATTTTTAGCCCCTTATCTTATTGGCGCTAACTATTATTGGTTCTTTGTGATATTTATAATGGTGTTTGTAGTGGTATTTATGTTTGTTTCGCCACGCTTAAAGGAACGTAATTATATTACCGACCCTTACCTGGATGATGCCGTAAAAAACAAGATAATTGCCGATACCGATA
>Ga0302300_1001601_pt1 | contig 12621 bp, 10 predicted proteins | sample III_Palsa_E1_1_FD_198756 | JGI IMG/M metagenome (GOLD analysis project Ga0302300, IMG submission 198756) | Peat permafrost microbial communities from Stordalen Mire near Abisko, Sweden - III_Palsa_E1_1 | ecosystem: Environmental > Terrestrial > Soil > Palsa > Peat permafrost | place: Sweden... | reverse complement strand
AATTAGTGTGTGTATATATATATATATATATATAATTAGTGTGTATATATAACTATGTTCACATGATTATTGTGGTTTAGTTACTTACACAAATATTATGTAATTATTAACATTAATACACTTTAACCATATCAAAAATGGTATTTTTTCTATTATCCCTCTCTCCTGTATTTTATACATGTATTAACATATGAATATTTGTGGATGGTAGCCTACACAAATAGTCATGTAATGATAATGATTATCACACATACACATACACAATTTATTTTTGCACATATATGTATTATTACATGACTATTTGCGTAGGCAACCATCCGCATCCATTATGTAACAATATAATTGTAACTGTTGTTCTTTCCTTTCCTTCCCTTTTCCAAATATTTATATATTTGTCATACATATTGAAAACAATAATATATGTTAATAACAATATTAACAGTATATGTGAAAATACACTTTACATATTAGATACGTAAATATTAGATAGGATGATATGGACAGAACAACAATAGTAATTACTATTAATAGTATGAGATGACATAAGTTAATTTTTATAACGAGATTATAAAAATATAAACATTAAATAATGTACTATTTACGATGTACTATTTACAATTTATAATTGTAAAATATTTCTAGTTATGAAGATGGTGTTTTATATATTATAATATAATGTAGTTTTCTGGTTCCTTTAGTAAAGGACACAGTAGTCTTTCAAATATCTCAAGGAGATAATCAGCAACATCGTCATCATCAACATTATCTTCAGCGTAAACTTCGGGTACAGACGATATTTGTTTTTCAAACTCATGTTTAATAGTACATAAGTATGGTTCAATGTTAAACTGTTCTTCCTTGATTGAAAGATTATGTAATATACTCTTATCTTGTTCAGTGATGTTATGTTTATCATGGTCATGATCATAAGTAGTATTTATAATATACTTTGGTTCTAAGTATGTGAACTGTGTTTTCATTTGTAAGGCCAAATTCATGTAATGGTATAACTTACCCATAAGTGTAAACCAATCACATGTTGGTGTAAGAATGCTTGGGTCCATAATGTCAATGACTGCATCAGTGACAATATTGTGATATACCATCAGAGCCAATGAGATCATGGTCCGCTCATTTACATTTTTTGTTGTGCTACTCTGAGTATGGTATAACTTGTCAAGTTCATCCAACAGACGCATTTTATATATTTTTTGTCATTCAACTCATTTTTAGTTACATACAATATTTTAATATAGTTAGTTAATATACATATTGTAACAAATAATAATTATTATTATTATTCACAGTCAAATTTATAATGTATAACTAACAACTCACTAAACAAATCATAAACCATCAGTTAAATACACAATTACGTATGTACACCGTAATTGTAAATATACAGTTATACTCCTTTAAAATAAATATGTCACTATGACATATTTCAAACATAATATTGGTTTCAAGAGTATCTATTTGTTTCTTCCTTTCTGTTGGGTACTCAACTCCCTCTACTACAATCGTTAATAACAATTAATATCATTAAATTAAAATGTATCAATTATATTATATACGCAACTATGTAATTGTTTATTATTGTTCTTTGCACATTTTTTCCTCTCTTTCTCTTTCCTTCTCTTTCTTCCCACGTATATATATTATTGCAATTACATAAAATTCATATATACAATGGATCACTATATTCATGTGATTATACAAATATGACACCATTAAATTATCGTGTTATTAACACGATTATTGTGGTTCATTACATACACAAATTTTGTGTAATTGGTAATAGATTTAACACATATTTGTTCTCTCTCTCTTCTTTTAACATTTACCAACGAAAATACACCAAACAAACATTTTGTTAAAAATCTTAAACGATTTGAAACATTAAAATAATATTGTTTGTTGAATATTTATCAATCCACATTTTGACAATACCATTTTAATGTTTCAAATCGTTTAAGATTTTTTTGTTTGGACCCTTCACTCCTTTTTCATCCCTTATTTCTCCTTCATCCTTTCTCTTTCCTCCTTCATCTGTATCTTATGAACGACTATAAATAAATACATTTTTACATATTATTTTACTATTGTAATAATATTTAATATGTATTGAATATAAATTTCACTACAAACACCCACTCAATCAACATTTTTTATATAGATACAATGTTATTTATTATACCAACATTACATTGGTATATACTATTTTTAATAGAATTAACTATAATTTAGTTTATAAATCTACACACTAGGAAGGAAAGGAGGGAGGGAAGGAGGAAGCGAGAGAAGGGGGATGGAGAATAATATCTATATAAATATTATGTAAGTATATACTTACATAATATTTATGGATAGTTGAACATACAAATATTATGTAATTGTAATAGTGTAGTCAAATAATTATAGTTATACTAATATAAATATTTAATATTTATAAACATGTAATAATTCAACCATATAAATTGTAATTGTAATTGTAATTGTAATTGTAGCAATATTACAACTAACGATAAATAAACAGTAATTATGTATTTGACAATAAAAATACCATTATTTTTAATATATGGGTTATCGTTAATAGTTGTATCTTGTAAATAGTATTGTAATTCCAAATTACAATAATGTTTAATGTTATTAAAGTTTGTAATAACATTAAACATTATAATTTGTACTGATGTGAATTACACATTATTAATTACTACTTTATATTTGTAATAAGTTATATAAATCACTACAGATATAATTAATTACATGATAATCATGTAATCGTGAGATTATAATAGTAATTTATAATCTCACGATTACATCTTGTTAGCTTATAGATACTAAACAAATTGTTATCATCTGCTACATAATTATGTACAATAATTTGTATTGGTAAATGTGTTAATAATTATTATATTCAACATAAATTTGTAATATCAAATACAAATTGTATTTAATAGAAATACATACTCCCAACTTTTTAGCTCTCTGATCTTTTTGACTAGTACAAATTTACACAATATCCGTGTAAACAACAATCCACATTTAATGTATAATTTATACTGGTATAACATATATTGTATATGTTATATATCTTCACAATAATAATGTTAAGATAAGTACACAATCATTGTGGATTGTTGTTTACACAATGATTATGTAATTCCACTGATATAAACATAAGTCCTAATGTAATGTTAACATAAGATTAACTCCAAACAATATAAGCATTATATTAAATAACAGTAAGAAAATATAATTGTGTATAACAAACAAAATATGTTATTATGTAAAGTATGTATTTACCCTTTTAACACATATAAATACATACATACATACATACATACATACACATTATCAACTGTTTAATTATTAAATCATGACAAATTACCAAATTACTTAAAATATAAATTTTATTAAATTATCACCAGATTTTGGGTAGAATATAAGAAATTAATCAAAACGTTGTCATCATTACCATCTTTCAAAGAATTCATAATTTTAACATATACACTATTATCACATGATTATTGTGGTTAGTGATGATACATGAATATTATGTAATTGTACATTATATTGTATTCAAATATACATCATTTCTCTTTATTTCTGGCCAACATACCTTTTGGTAAAGATTAACATATTATCTATTTATCTATATTAACTAATATTTTATTTGTTGATGAGGAGGAAGGAGGAAGGGAGAGATAAGGAAGAGAAGGTGGATTAGGATGTCATATACTATTGTAATATATGTGACATGAGAGGTACATATACACACACAAAAATGATAATTATAAAATATGTCATAATGGTGTATAAAAAAGGTCTCAAATACATAACTCCTCCTTTTATTATTCTTATCATTCTCTCTGTATCTATATACATCTATATCTTCTCCTCCTCGTTGATAATTCTCATTCAATAGATAAAAGTAAATATGGCAGATACTTATCCTTCTAGCAAAGATAATAAGAATATTAGTCGTAATCATAGTAACACTCAAGGTTACAATAAAAAATATAACAAAAACAAAGGTTACAATAAAAACAAGAGTTATGATAACAGTGATAGTAGTGACAGTGATCAAAAATCCACAGTATCTCCTAAACTTGTAGCACCTAAAGTTGAGACGTCAAAGGGTGAAGCGACAAAGGGTGAAGCGACAAAGGTTGAGGCACCTAAAGTCGAGACATCGAAGGTTGAAGCGACAAAGGTTGATTTAGTTAAAGGTGACAGTAATACATCACATGCCAAAATTAAGAAGTTAAGAGAGGAAAGGGATGAGTTGCTTCAGACAGTTCAAGATTATGAGAATGAGATGTACAACATTAAGAAGAATCTTATGGCCAATGTAACTGCACAACAAGCAATTGAAGCTGTTCTTTGTTCATGTTGTGATACTCCTGTTGTGGCCTACAGTCAAATTACACCAACAAGTTCAGAGTTGGTGGGTCTTGAATTTTTCTTTGCACAATCTGCAATTCAACGTACGATTCTTGATTGCAAACACACGATTTGTTATCCATGTGCAGTCCAACTACCTGATCTCCGAATTTGTCCAAGATGTCGAGCTCACGTCAATGGTGTTGAAAGAAGTGAGAAGAATCGTACTCTGTTACACAAATCTCTTGAGAAATATAAAATTCAATGTCCATTTGAGGGCTGTAAAAAATTTACTGTTACATCAAATGATGTTGCTACTAATAAACTAGCAAAATCATCATACATTGATGTTGCCCTTCACTACAGCCGGGATCACCTATCCATTCCAGCATTCATTTCACAAGTTCCCGAAATTTCAGGTGAGTATTTAGCAGTGAAACATTGAGTACAATAATTAACATTAACTTAACAATTTACTCACATTAAAATATACTACAATATAAGTTATTCTTAATAACTTATTTATACCAACAACAAAGTTTTTATATACCAAAAAAAATACATCCACACCTGGATACAATCGTCATATTTTGTTATCATGATAATAGTATTGTAATATACTTCATACCAGATAGTATTATTATTTTAATGTTGTAATAAACAACAAGTAACAAATGATTACATCTCAACATAATATATACGATAACAGTTATCGTAATGGAAATATGACAGTGAATTATTCACTGTCATGTAATATTAATTATATCATTGAATATACTTTAACCTTGTTACACTGTACAATAGTTATATCCAATTATATCCAATTATAACACATACTCGGTAACTATGTACTATACACGAAATATTATTAATCATGTATTCACATATATAGACAACATTTATAAACATAATATTTACAAGTAAATGTACTATATATATATCATGTTATATTAATCGATACTAACTATAAGATATGTATTATTGTGTTTTACAACATTATATTTTATATAGTGGTTATAAACTAGAAATGATAGAAATAATGTTAAAACATTATTAATATGTAATGTAAATATTACTATGATTACATAATACGCTGTAGATACAATTCACCACAGAGTAATATGTATAATATTATATAAACATATACTATTTTATAGTTAATTGTATTTACAGATATCATGTAATTACTCTGGTAAAAATAAATAACTATTTAGTGTTAATAAACAGTTATAATGTGTGAATATTAGGGTTGTTATGTATTATGGTAATACATAAAATATTACTTATATGTTATTATTATTAATGTATTTAACCTTTACAACAAATTACATCTTTTGGTACTTTTTATTTTAGATACTAATTTTGTTTGTCTCTAGTTAATACAATATTGGTAAAAAACATTAATATAATGTATTATTTAATAAGATAAATTTTATATTATATTCTTTTATGTGATAATTTTATTAGGCTTAGGAAAGAGGGAGAGAGGAGAAGGAGGGGTAACTACATATTCACACTAATAAAATATATGAAAATAGGTGTATCTAATGCTCCACAACTAATCATGTAGAATTAATAGTTCACTTATGTTATACCATTATTAATTATTTGCATTGGTATAATTGCATGGCTAGTCGTGGATCATTAAATACACGTATTTTCATGTAATTACACTAATTTATGTAATTGTTATATAAATATGTATATTGTTGTTATTCATAATTGTGCGTATATTCAAATTAAAACAGTAATAATAAGATTATTACTTTACGTAATTTATAATATTGCTGTAAATGACTAAGTATATGTAATTATTGTATTAACATATACAAACACACAGTGAAAATTGTAATAATATAGTTATTAACCAGTATATTATTTGTTTAATAATTATATTATTTACGTATTATATATTTTACAGTATTATAACAATACTTTTACTAAACTAGATAATAAAAATACTGTTATTTTAATCTTTTACTATTAAGGATAGTAACATAATAAAGGAAATAGGAAATTAGGGAATTAGGGAATTAAGGAATTAAGGAATTAAGGGATTAAGGAAATAATTTTATTGGTTGAATGAAAACAATATTTGTATTTATAAATATGTACATGATTACACATTCTTATTACGATAATGTTATTAATCGTTGATTTCAACATAAACATGTTTGAACATACAATCCAAAACTTCAGTGAACTGTGTTAATTTCGTGAAGTCAAAAATGTATGAATCAGAAATGGTAATTGATGGGTATGTTGTCATAATGTCGTCTTGCAATTGTTTAATGATATTAACATGTTCATCATAATTTACCAATGATGTTTTTCCGTCACAAATAAGAAACACCTTATTTTGTTTATTGATATATTTGCTAATCTCCATACGGTTCAGCCAATTAATAATTTCATGTGGTACGTTCACATCACAGAATAGTAATATAATGTCAGACCCATACAAGTATGTGTCAATACTTGCTACTTGATACTCTTTTTCACCAGGTACATCCCAACATTGAAACTTAATGTTTGTATCCACATGTTTTAAGTCTATACATCTAAAATCTACACCAAAAGTTGGGTTATAATAACTATTACGTTTAGATATAGTTTTATTATTGTTATTAATAAGATTGTTACCATGACTGATGGTTGTTAACAGTAGCGTTTTTCCTGTCTTCGATCCGCCTAAAAATACGCATTTGACAATTGCGTTATACTGTTCATGTTTATACGACTTAGGTACAACAGTAATTTCATGTCTTCCTCTTTCTTCATTCCCCTCATTACAACCTTCACATAAAAGTTTTTGTTTCGTGTTTGTTTTTTGTTTAATGGTGTTAGATACAGTATTGCGTCTCATAAGGGATTTATATAAAAACATATTGTATATATTTTTACATTGAAATAGCCAACATACTTTAAATTATAGTCATTCAATTTATCACATTATACGTAAGATACTTCCTGATAAGATCATAATCATATTCCCATATATTTACATAACAATCAAAACATTTGAATACACAATAAATTATTGTATTTAAAAATGAATCTAATTGTCGGAGAGGAATTAATGGGATTTTTCTCATCACCAGAGGTAAAACTTAAGTTCTAATGATATTAAGCAACAACTAACTTTCTTGCAGTACTCTGTCCGAATTACCAATATGCCAGTACTGACATACTTACTTCTCTATTTGGGTTGTACTGCAAAGTTAACAATGTTCAAACATCTATTACTAATGAGATGAGAATACATCTTCGTGAGCTATTACTTCCCATGATACAAGTAGGTACAAACTATACCCTAGAAAAACATACATCGGAGGTTGGTATCATAAATATTCATGGTAATATTAATAGTAATGAGAATGTCAATGATTTTATTAAACAGGATGCATTGAACGCTATTAAGGCTATTGACGATCCAACCTTTCACTACCCAGCTACTGCAAATACATAATTAACGTAAATGACTATGATTCAGAATTGTTTTATCAAATGTTAATTTCCGGTACTTGTATTCCAAACGGCTATGGTCATAATTCCTACATGTCACGTGATTACAAACTAATAAATTCATGTATTAAACAATATTCAGCACAATCGTAATTTTACAATATAGTATTGTAAATACTATTAACATTAATAACAACAATATTACAATTATGGTTATGTGTATGTTTCAATACCAAAAATATTTACACCGACGTTATATTGTTAGTAACTATAGTTAATAACTAGTTAGTAATTTTACATCTGGTAGATGTAAAAGATTTATAATAACAAGTATATTATTATGTTGTAAACCATAACAAAGAATATTATAGTTATTGTTAACAAGTTAATTACTCAAGAGGTTAAAATCTAAATTATATTACTTTATACATAATTTATACTTGTAATGACATTTATATAACAACATAATATCTGTGGTGAGTTACTTAGCGCAGCTCTTCTCTCTGAGGTATGCCTTTGGCTTACACAGTAATTATGTAATTGCTCACATATATTAACATAATTACTTATTTAATACAACCTTTCTTCAGATATTTTTATCCACATTTAATTTAACATAATTTACCTTTAGTTGACCAAGATTACATTTAGATTAGCAAAGATTATCTTCGTTGTATATTAGTACAATTACATAATATTTGTGTAAATCAAATCGAAGGTAGACTACGTTATAAGTTGGTTCTTTTCTTGTCTGGTCTGGTCTTGTCTGGTCTGGTCTGAAGTGGGAAATGAAGTGGGAAGTCAAATGACAGTTCAGCTATGACATCAACTGATAGCTCTCAACTGGGACATGGTTGAACTATCAGCTCAACTATCAGCTCAACTATGAGATGTGCTGCGACAAGTGCATCACTAAAGTGCAGATGACTTTCGGTAAACAACTATCCACGGTAATGCTGTAATATACACTGATGAAATTACAGTGTAAATGCATATACAAACATATTTGACTAATTAACCATTAAATGTAACATTTTGAATGAAGTAACTATATTTTAGTTTTGGTGTTATAAATAAAAACCATGTTAATTTATAATTAAGTAATAAGTTGGAGTATGCACTTTTTTCACCTAATAAAAAATATGGTAGTTAGAAATTACAAGTCAACAAGATAAGTAATAGTATATTATATACTATTATATCATATAAGTTAAAATTTTACCCATGGAAAAATATTAAACGATGTATCATGTGTATAAATGTTAAAGTAATCTTTACGATATGTTGTAATAGTAATAGTTATAATTTATACTGAGGAGATTCACAAGCAAATATGTAACTATATTAATAATTTACGTAAAATAGTAGTATATTTAATACCAAAATTGCATAATAATGTAGATTAGTCGACATGTGGTAACTAAATTTACAACTCTAAGTTGTAAAATTATGAAACGTTTAATGTTAAAGTTTCGACACTTTTGCTATTAGAAAGGATAATTAATAAGATATAATTAATAAGATATAACCAATAATATCTAAGTCACAAAGTGGTAGATCGTTTTGATGTGAGGAGGTGAAAATAAGGTCTCGTCCATAATCACCGTCTACCACATACCTTCTACAAACTCATGAAGTTTCCACTTTTAATTTTCTCATGAACACACATATATATTGAGTGACAAATTTGTATATATGGAATTGTTATTTTTCCCTATTGTTATATCAACTTGTTCACAAAATAACAATCTTAGATTGTTATTAGGATTATACATAATATTCGAATACTTTTATCCGATGAACACACGCATTAATGAATGTACGTATTAATGGACAACTAGTAAATTAGTGATTGTAACTGATTTGGTAGTCAATTCAACACCCATCTCCATTCCTTTCTCCCTGTAATCGACAATTTTTGCTTCAAATAAATTCATGTCAATAATCATCATCTCAGCCGTAACTCTGCTAAAAACAGCAGCACCTCTAATATCCTCCAAAATTTTGAAACCTTGATCACAAGGGTGAAGGTAACAATCAACACTTTCATCATTATCTGAGCAGGCTTGAACGGAGATTACAAATTGATCCATTTTTAGATCTATCACACATGATTTATATCAATTATCTTGTTTTGAATTTTTATTTTTCACCACTATCATGTCACTCAACATGTTTGAGATAAAGAAGAATAAGGAAAGGTATTGAAAAAAAGTCTCACCAAAATTTTGATTATAAGTTGTTATCTATCACACATAATAACGTTACAAATAATAAATGTTGTAAATAACATTAATTGTTATCATCTGTTAAAATAATAATACCAGGGTTTAGAAGAGAAATTACACATTAGATAAAATAGTTTAAAATAATAACAATTGGGATTTTTGAGTCATTTAGATATTTCAAATATTTGAATATATATTTGTGAAATATATAACTACTACTGACGAATTTGAAAACTCATTCTTCCTACTCCATTTTTTAGGAATGGAAAGAAACCGTAACAATGAGAGAATGATACATACATATATACAAATTTAGCATGTACATGTATACGTATATAAATTTGGTATGTGTCATAAAATCGTTTCGAGTTATATAGGTGAAGTGTGAGGGATGGAGGAGAAGAGATATAATCTTGTTGGAATTATTTTAAAATTGAAGCGTTGAAGCTGACGACGGGCATTAAAAATGGGAGCAAGTGTAAGCAGTTTAGATGAGGTCAAAAGTGATGAAGATTTTTTTATTTGGGTCGTACAGAATGTCCCATCTACCTATCATAGTTGGGTAAATAGTGATTACAATTTCTATGAACACAATTTCAAGCTTACTTCCATCTATAAAGGTGTAATTGACAAAGAGTTTGCCGACAAGGTCAGTAATTACATCATTAGATATTTAAGAAATGTAACAGAAGAACAACCACCTCATGATAAAATTGTTCGTCTCTCCATCGCCTTCACCAATGAACTTATGGAACGAGGTCTTATCGATGAAGCTGTAAGTTTTGTCGAAAAGTTGACTGAATTTAAGTTCTACATAACTAATGACAAATATTTTTATGAGATACTTGAAAATCCAAAATGTGCCAGTAAAGTTACTTACATTATTTTTAAATCTAAACCAAGTTGGTTTAATTCAAAGTCCTTTCGCACAGATAAATGTCTGTCTCATATTGACAATATATCCGATCTGATCACTACTGGTTATTCATGTAGTGGATTATTTAATGACAAGTACATTAATCAATTCAAGATGATGTTTTGTCATGAAAGGAATTCACCATTTTATTTTATTATGACCAACAATATGCATTATGCTAACAGTCAATGTCTACTCTGGCTTCTGACAACCTTCGAATATAGTCAAGATCAGATTCAGAAGATCTTCATCAAAAACGGTAATATTAATTTGGATCCTGAGATTTCCAAAATTCTCATTACTATGGGTCCATTAACTCAAGACTTCTTTATTAATCTCTTTTGGGAACACAAATTATGGCGTTCAGTGATCATCGACAAACAATATTTAACAAGAGAGGAAATTAAAGCAGCAGCAGATACACCCGACAAGCGAAACATTTTGGTTATGGAATTCAAATTGGTTAATATGTAAAATAAACGACAGAAAATAAACATTCCTAGAATGTTTTAATGACAAAATACATCCTCCTCCATCCCACACACACCTCACGTATTCTTCACGATCATTATAAATACCAAATTAAAATTGGTTAATATATAAATAGAGAATAAACATTCCTGGAATGTTTTAATAACAAAATATATACTCCCTTTTTACACATATCACGTATTCTTCACGATCATTATAAACGTTGGATTCAAATTGACTTTAATAGTGTATATGTTGTGTATTTTTGTTGAGAATGGAAGAATGTTAATAATATATAACAAGGAAGTAATTTTACTACTTCAAGTAGTAAATCGTTGGATTACTCAAACTAAAATTTGATAATAGATATGTCCTGTTCATAGAAATGTGGCACAGCAGGTCTAAGGAGGTGGTTTGTCATCCTAAGGGTACATATTCACCATCCACCGTGGAAGAAATATTAGAAATTATCAAACGAGCCAAACATGATCAGGTTGAAGTCCGGGCTATAGGTCAAGCATACACCTTTTCACCCATTATTGGTACGAATGGTTATTTGGTTAATACTGATAATCTTAACAAAGTGGAGTTGGGTCCAATTCTTGATGTTGATAAGTACGGTAGTCTTAATCACACCGTTAGATGCCAAGCTGGCGCATCTGTTAAACAAGTTAACAACTTTTTAAGTCACAACGGATTAGTCATTGGTTCTAATGTGGTTTTAACCAGTGTTCGTATTGCAGGTATTTGTGCTACTGGAAGTCATGGTACTGGAAAGAACTATCGCACAATCTCAGATAGAATTTACGAGATCAGAATTGTTGACTCAGATGGCAATTTATGAACATTCAATGAAGATACCACCGAACCAGATATCATGTCAGCTGCCAAAGTTAATTTGGGAACTTTTGGTATCATTTATGATATTGTATTGCGAGTAGAAAAAGATACCAATATTCACACTGTAAATTGTACTATTGATTTCAGTAAACTTATTGGTGATGAAGGAAACGAGAATCATGGTGAGGAAAAGAAAGGAAAGGAAGATAATAAAGGAAAGAAAGAAAAGGAAGATAATAAAGGAAAAGAAGATAATAAAGAAAAGGAAGATAATAAAGGAAAGAAAGAAAAGAGAGGAAGGGAGATTGGAAAACT
>Ga0302300_1001598_pt1 | contig 12628 bp, 2 predicted proteins | sample III_Palsa_E1_1_FD_198756 | JGI IMG/M metagenome (GOLD analysis project Ga0302300, IMG submission 198756) | Peat permafrost microbial communities from Stordalen Mire near Abisko, Sweden - III_Palsa_E1_1 | ecosystem: Environmental > Terrestrial > Soil > Palsa > Peat permafrost | place: Sweden... | reverse complement strand
ACTCTCAACCTAATCTGACAGATTTAAAGGCGCTGCAAAATGGGTAACTGTCACACAAAGTCGGAACTAGTACATATAATATAGTGGAGATTTTGCGACAGAACCCCATTTCGCGCCAGCGACTAGCTAATCATGGAAAGGCCCTGCGTAAGTAACACCTGTTGTTTCTTGAAGAGAAATTACTCCCACCTCTTTCTTTAAAGCCCCCCCCAATTCAGACAATAGCATATCCAAGTAAATAGATTCTTCAAAATTTATTGTTAGAACATAATTATTATGGCTGTAAACTATTTTGTCTTTATCGATATAATCAGAAACAAAACTATCTAATTTCTGTTTAATATCATTTTTTTCTTTTGCAGAGAGTCTTCCCCAATTGATGAATACATTATTTTCCGAAACGCACAAATACTCCTCGTTCTTAAAAGAAATATCATTAGGAATTAATTCGGAAATTTTATATCCTAAAATATCACTCAAGTCACTTATTAAATCATTAAAATAAAAAACTGACTCTTCAAAACATAAAACATTAATTCTATTGTTACCCTGACGGATTTGATCTTTACTTTTACAGTTGTCAGAATGTCGATTTAATAGTTCAGCTATTGATTTTTGTTTTTCTTCATCGAAGATATTTCTCCAAAACATTGTAATTTTGTATTTTTCTTTCTCTACATATACTGCTTTTGATTGACTAAAACGCACTGGATTGTCTGTTACTAATGAATGGCTTTGCACATTAGGCGTATTATTTGGAGTAGGAGCTGAAATGGCGGCTTCTGGCTTCTTGGAATTTGCTGAATTATCTCGCATAACATGGTCGGCAGGGGCAGCGCTGGCTTGCGTTTCAGGATCAGGTGATTGAGCATTGTTATCATTCGTATTTGGCTGCAAATCAGCAAGATTACCAGTACCAGAGTTTGGAGACTGCGCCACAGGATGTCTATCCAATTGTTTTACTATGTGATGATTATTTTGAGTTGGCTTGTTAAAATACTTATTAATAGAATTGAAAGCACCTTCATTAAGGCGTCTATCAAAAAGGAAATATTCTCTTGAATTACTGCTGCTATTTAAAGCAAGGGTATTTTTGGAAAAAGAATAAAATGATAAAAGAGTAACATGCTGTTTAAAAGCATCTGTTAACTGATATGCCAACTGGTTGAATATTTTATTAATTGGAATTGGATCAACAGCAACAAAAATAATATTTAAACCTTTTATTTGTTTGAAAATTGCAGCAATTAGAGAACCATTATCATCCTCATTAGATGAAGCAACCTTTTTTATTAAGGCATAAAGAGCAAAGAAGGATCTTGGAATGCAATTGTCTTTTGCTTTATCAAGCAACTCGCTTATATTCTTTTTTAAAGAAGCTAGATGTTGCTCACCATCACAAAGACAAGCTAAGCAACAGGTAAGATATACACCTAAGAGCTGAGAATATAAAGACGTTTCACCAGAGCCTCCAATAAAGATTTTTATTACATTTTCTGCACTATTCAAGCCATAAGAAGGTAACTCAGAGAGAAAACACAACAATATTGAGGGAAGATATAAAGTCACAAAATCAATTTCATCAAGTTTACTTGTATTCATTTCGTCATGATAGAAGCTAAAAAATAGTTCCCTGATGGGTTTTGAGTGCTCAATCACTTTTTCTGGTTTAATAAAGATCAACTGAAGACCATCAACTTGCCATAAAATTTTAATATTTTCTTTCTTTTTTTCTGGCAATGATACGGAAAGGTATTCAAAGAAAATTTTTTTAAAATGCTCGTGATAATCATCTTTAAGATGATTTTTATTTATTGCCCCCCTTCTTATATTCTTAATAGATTCATATTCTTTTTTATGAATAATGGATTCAAATGGGAATCTAGGTATTTTCGGTTTCTTATCATATTCCACCCTGGTTATATATTTACTGTCGTATGCCTCACTGATGATATCATTTAGTAATATCCGGTTGCTTAGAACCTCAGCCACTGTGGCCTCGCTGTTATAGAAATTCTCATGGGGGAAATGTATCTTTGGCGGAAAATTATCAACCACCTTTTCACGAGATTTTTCGAAAAAATATGAATGATGAAACCATGAAAATTGACTAGCTTCTGGTAGTGAGGAAACCCATTCTTTCTCTTCAAGATCAGAGTTTATTATTGCTTTCTTCAGAGTTATAACTTTGCTACTCTTCTCGCTTTCGAACAAATGGATATCACCTAATAAAGAAACGATATCATACTTTCTTACTTGATGATAAATTGAAATTTTTATTTTATTATCACGTAATTTTTTAAATTCTGAATTGGCCATCTCAATAAATTCTTTATTTGTTTTACTGGAGACACCAGGGGAATTTATAGTAAAAAAATAAAGACTTAGGTTTTGCAACTCATCAATCCGTGCTACATTTTCTTCTTTTTTATTAAAAATATTAAGAAAAATAACGGCGAGCTCTTGAACAACTTTCCCAGCCAGCCCATCACCAATAATGCTGATAGTCTTTATGTCACCACGACAAAATATAGGTTTAAAAATACCAGATTTTTTCCCTTCAGGCAGGGTATTAAAATACTTAACAAAGTCAATTTTAAAGTAATCATCCCATCGTTCAACTAATTGCCCTGCTGACGCATAGGTATCATTAAGCTTGACTAAAACTGTCATATCTTTATCATCACTTCCATCTGGAACTAAATAAATAAATTTAAATCCGCACTCCTCATGATAATCATTTACTTTATAAAAACATGTCTTAATCTCTTTTCCACCCAAAAAAGGGTATGGAATCTTATATTCAATTAGAAAGTCAAAATTGGATGGAATATACTTTGAGAGCACAATTGCTTTTAACAGGTATTCATCAACAATGCTTAACTTTGAGTGGCCTTTTTTCGATGTAATTTCTTTATAAATCCCTTCCCCAATATTTGTTGCTTTTAAGTTGACCGGCTCACTTTTGTCCTTAAAAAAAGAGTTTGTGGGGAAGGGTAATTTTGAAAACAAACTCTCATAACTATCTAATTTAGTACGTCTCCATTGAGAGTTTGCCCAACTGCCAAATATACTTATCTCAGAATCATTACTTTTTATCAAAACAGGATTATATCCGTTATTGCGAGATATCTCACCCACTGCATCATCAGTATATGCCCGCTCACCATCCTCTTCTAATACCAGTGTTAGATCATACTCAGTTAACATATTGGCTACCTCATACGGAGATAGAAGCTCGTTCATAGAAAATTTCTCTATAAACATATTATGATGTTTAATATAAACGTCAAACATTTTTTTAATGTGTATTTCAAAAATATTTTTTTCACCATTATTTTTAAATTGCCGTTTAAACAAATCTAGGGAAGTATGGAATTGATCATCCACATGATAGTAACCAATAGGGAACTGGTTTGCTAAGTACTGCAAAATAGAACTATTAAAATTAAAAAGCGCATAAAACCACAAATTTCTCCCCTTATGATCTACAACATTAGTAATATCAATGCCATCAATGAGCTTCATTAATTGCAGATTTCCACTTATAACAGAATATACTGCTAATTCCAGTAAATATTCATGTTGTTTTTCGCCAGAATTTTCAATAAGGCTTTTAAGTGAATCCAGATCATCACTCATTAATAAACTCATCAATTTATTGAGATCAATGCTCATTGTGAGGCTCCTTTCTTTATAAGTCTTTATCATTATAACTATAATAATGAAATTATTTTCTCGACTCTTTCTTAGAGAATGAAGTTAATATGGTCATGGGTGATTGAACATCATCATTCTTATCTACGTTCTCTGAAAATCGACCCTTTTTATCCTTGTAAGGCTTTTTCACATGCTCATACAAATAAAATGTCTTAAGCTCGACTTCTCTTGTCGTTATAGGCTGTAAATCATCCTTTATGCACTGCATTTTTATCTCCTTGTGCATTTTATACGATCCAATCTCATCACTAGGCAATAAAAAATTCCTGCTTTTATATCCAGCATTAACTTCAGATAAAAAATTATTTATTTCCTCATTTTTTTTATTTTTAAAAATATGATTTAATCTAATATATATTTTATTCATCATAGTAAACAGATTTTCTAGCAGTTCGCTCCTGACTATCAGCGTTTCATTTTCATTGCTAATATTTTTTAGAGCATTAATGATTGATTTTTTTATTGCAACAACAATATCTCTATTGGCTGTTGATAAATCAGCTGGATCAGAAAACCAACTGACATAATCCACTGGTTCAATGGTTGTCACCAACCCAATGAGGTGAGAATATATTTTAATTAGATGAAGTGAATTTATTCTTTCTTGATATTTATATTTCCCATTGCTTATAATACTGAAAAGTTCATCAATAATAAGTTTATGATTTACACGAAGCCAACCAAAAAAATCAATTAAGTCAAATCCAGTTTTGTAAATATTTTTCATTTTTTTTATATTTTCAGGTTTACTTAAGAAGTCAATTATATTACCGCTATTATTGGATATGAAATTTGTTGAAAATTCATCATTAATTATTTCATGAAAAACACTTATAAATTTAAACCAAAGCTTAAAATGAGGGAGACCCGTTGGCGGAGGATTTACATTTTCATCAACGAAATGACTCTTAATTATTAAACGTGCTTTCATTGCCAAAAATTCAAATTGATAGGCAGTATCGTCTTGCTGCAACCACCAGACCAGAAAGCTTGGATCAATATCGAAAGTTTTGTAAAACATTTTCCCATTGGCGGAAGGTGAAAAACAATTTATAATATCATTATGCAGCTGTTCAAAGATATCTCTAAATAAAAATAATTGATGATTTTTTTGCAAAATAAATATGTTATTTTCAATTATTTTAATTCCATCATTTATCATTAATAAATAAATCTTCCTTTGCTGTAGAATATATCCATAGTTATTAGCGTGCATCAATTCAACATAATCTTTATGAGATAATTCAGCCGTAACCTCTAGTTTCTTTATTATTTTTTGCTTTGAATTTTCTAAACCTAACATAATAGGCTGCAATTTATAATATTCGGAACCTTGACTTTCTTTTGATTGCTTAGTTATACCATCCAAGACACGCATAGAGTCCTTCATGACATTCACTTGACTTACTTTTTTTAAATCTTTCCATATAGACATTTCTTCAGGAGAAAATCGTTCCAATTCAACATATGTATTAAAAAGATCAAATATTATTTTTATTACTGTCCCAATAAGGAAACTATTATTTGTTGAAACTTCGTTACCATCTTCGCTAACCTTATTGTCCTCGGGGATACTACTAGAGGCCGAACTTCCATGATCAGAAACAAATCTTTCCAACGTTCTTTTAATTATGGAAGAAATAGTTAAGTCATTATCTTCATTAAGAATGATATTATGCTTTAAGGTTAAGACTTTACTATTATTTTTTTCATCGAAAAAAAATAATTGCAGCACCAACCCAATTAAATCAAATTCAATTCTATTTCTCACAACATCATTTAATCCAAAAATAATATTTTCTTCTGATATTTCCGCATTTGCTTTGTTAGAATAACTTTCTGAAGTGCTATCGGCATCACTTTTTACATTGTACGCTGAGTATAGAGGAAAAGCACCATTAGCAGCGTTTATCATTTTCGTTATTTTATCTAAGCTAATTTCAGCTGGAAATTTCAAGAACAAAAATGGTGTTAATATTAAAATATCCACAACCTTCTTTTTCATATCTTGTGATTTTTTTAAAGTAGCTAGTAAGATATGGTAAAGTATAATTTTCTTAAACTCGTTAATACGGTCATCTCGACTAGCAGTTATTACGTCCATTAGCATTACAGTTAATTTACTGTACTGGTATAAAATAATAGATTTGAGGGTTTCAGAGCCTATTTGCGATATTCTTTTTTGATTTATTTTACATTTCGGAGTATCCATAGCCTTAATGGCCATGGCAAAAGAATTAAGGATCTCGCTAATTTCATTCACTTTCTCTTCCACTTTTATCGGTGCTTCACTTGGGTCAAGTGAACTGTTAAGAAATTTATCTAGCCCAGATATAAAATCTGATACAGTCTTAGAAGACATGGAAATGATACTAAAAATCAACTCTAGTTTTTCATCCGGTTCCACAACAATTTTTTGTTGTGAAATTATATTGTTTAAGAAATGTGACAGTGAATCCACCTTATCAAAATCAACTGGTTCACTATAAGCAATAATATTTTGCATATACTTAAGAAAAATTCCATAATTACTAAAATCTTGAAAAGAATTATTATCAAAAAGCAAGCCAAAAAAATCAGCTATTTTTTTAAAAATTAAAAAATAATCTTCGAATTTTACTAAATTTTTTTTTGTATTAATACTTAAGAAACACTGAAAAATCTGATTATATTCATGACAGAATTTCCATGATAAATTATCATCAAAATAATGACATTCTATTATTGAAAAAACTAAGAGGATTATTTTGTCATTCCTCTCTAAAGCTTCATTGCCATCTTTAACATCAATTTCAGTTAAAAAACTTATCAGCTCAATGAGGTTTTCAATTAATTTTAGCTCATTCGGTTTATTTCTTTCCATAGTTCTTTTCAAATTTTTAGCAATATACTTCAAGCACAGACGCCAGAAGTTTATTAAACCAACGTCTTGATATGGAAAAAATGAAAACTTAGGCAACGTCTTAAAATCCATCTGTACTTCATGATACCCTGCTGTCTTTAAACACTCGTTTATAAAATTAAAACTTAACTTTATTAAATGCTTGATACCTTCCTGTCCTCGTGAATCATTTATATAACGACCAACATTTCTGGAATAACTTGAAACCTCTTCTAACCAGGAAAATATTGTTAAAAATATCGGGAAACTCGCTGTGCCGAGGTCCTTTAAAAAAATAGAATACAGCTGATATTTTTGCGATGATTTAATCCTTTGAGTTTCAGTTAGGATAGGAAATATTATCTTTTCATAGCGTTTCAGAAAAGATATAACATCAGTTTTTTCTTTATTATCGAAAACCAAATCAGCAGTCATATCTTCTATAATTCGAGAAATTCCAGTTATTTTATCATCATCTTGAACGGGATTTTCTGAATTAGAAAATCCAACAAATCCTCCGAATATTTTTATCATTTTATTTGAGATATCTTGATCCCTCGCCAACATTTCACTTTCTTCATCATCAAAAGTAAAAAAATCTTTTATTTCCATATAAATATTATGCGCAACCCATAAAACTCTAGAAAACAGAATAAAACTAATCTCGTCTGATTTTTTTACATCCTTAATTAACTCATTTAATTTTTTACAAGCATCAGATAACCAGTGCATTCCATCCAGAATAAATTCATTTAAATCATATCCGCTTATATCAAAAAATCTTTCTTTTTGATCTTGATTAGAATCAATAAAGCCCACATTAGGGGAAAAAATTTCATACATTCCAATCAAAAAATCGAAAAATTTAAATTCATTTTTAATGGGATTAAAATTTATTTTTTCAAAAATATCACCTAATAAAAAAATTTTGTTTCTTAATACGTCAAGAGAATTTTCTTTGTTACTGCTCATAGTATCTATTATAACTCGAATAACATCAATTAACTGGTCAGTTTTTTTCAACGAAATTGTTTTTTCAAATTTTATATATCCAATTTTATAAGTCACTCTTGCCGCTTCTATGTGGGATATACATGTTGTTATTAGTGCACTATAAAACTTTCTTTTATTTTCTATCTCAGGGCTTTCATTATTCTTTATATAAAAAAGAGTTCCATAAAGAATTTTTCGAGTTCGTTCAAAGTCTTGATCAGACGATTCAGTCATTCTCTTCCATTCGTCACGTGACTCACTCGATGTATCATCTAAGTCATGTGCATATAATGCGCGATAAGTTCTTACCACCCTTTCTATATTTTCGTTCGTGAGTATAAACTTTTCACAAGTATTATCTTCATAAAAATGTTGTTCACTTGTATCCGAGATTGAAATGGCATCTATTAGATCAGAATAATCGGTATTATTAAAACATGGATAATAAATGTCTTTTTTTGGTGTAATCCTTGAAATTTCCTGTAAAAAAAATCTAAATCTATTGACATTATCATCTAATGATACAGAGCTTGCTTCATCTTTGGGGTAATAAATATTAAGAGAAACTGGCTCTACGGCCTCTATAGTCGATGGATTTCGCGAATAATAACTAAGAATTATAGTATTTAAATAATTCAAAATATCTTGATGATCACCTTTAAATAAAAAAGAAAAGATATGCTCATTGGATGGTGTGCTTTTTTTAAGCCATATTAATCTTTCTTCATCGTTCGATCTATCTTCTAATGCTTTTTTTACTGCTTTTTTAAAAAGCTCAGGATCATAGCTCTTTACTACAAATTTATCCACAAGAAAATACAAGCTATTTTCATCAAAATTTTTCGCCTTAACCTTGGGGGTTTTTATACCTCTGTATATATCCAGATAATATTTACTTATCTTTTCTTCATGGTCATTGTCAGCATCATAATGAACTCTATAATTTTTAATAATTCCAATAATGTCATCGACGAGCATAATAGCTGGAGAAATAAAATTAGATTTATTTTCCTTTATTAATACCATGGCGTCTTTTGGCTCAAGATTAATATGTAACTCCCTCAAAAAGGACTGAAATTCTGTCAAAATGATATTTTTAACAAAATCTTTAATACCATTAGTTTTTTCTTTACGAAAATGTGTTCTAAAACAAGCTTTTTCCTCTCCAATTAATACTTCAATCTCTACTAACAATGTAAAAATACCAGAAAAAAAGTTATTCTTTTTCTTTATCTCAAACCAATAAGGTATAATTATTAAGATAATTTTATCTGGGGAAAATTTATTTTTTTCTACTATTGCTTTTTTAAAATTACCTTTTATCTCATCAGATAAAATAGCTTCTTTCAATGATTCAAGAGGGCTGACTGGTATTTTTGAAGTTAGTTCGCGCATATTAACAGAGGGTAATAAGGCAACTAAGCCAGCGTAGGGTTCGAGATTTATTTTTTTATCTTCCGAGATTGTTAATCTAGTATATTCAAATATTTTTTTATCATCTTTTTTTGTTAATAAATATTGGCACGTCCCATTATAATATCCAATGATCTCATCATTTTTAATGATCTCTCTTAAAACTTGATCTACGTCATGGTAATCTATATCGGTTAATGTTTTCTCTGTTACATGGCCTGGCTTAGAGGAGTTAGCCTCTTCTGCCTGTGCTTTATGATCGCCAGACATTAATTCTAATACATGATATAGTTCATTCTTTTCAGCTAGTTGAGAAACTGTCTGTTTATTGTTATTTTCCGTTTTGATATCAGCTCCACGAGCTAAAAGAATCTTGGAAATCTCTAGGTAATTTTCTTGTTTTCGATTGAAGTGGGAACTGTGATTGTTGGCCAAACAATGTAACGTAGTATTCTGTTCATAATTTCGAACATTTATTTCTGCTCCCTTTTCCACAAGCGTTTTAACTATATTTAAATGACCATATTGAGCAGCAAGATGTAGTGCAGTATTTTCACCCAAGCAAGCTCCTTGTTTCAAATTAATAATCTCAGAGCTATTAGGTTGCTCTAGCAACATCTTAGCAATGGCTTCATGCCCTTTTTCACAAGCCATATGCAATGCCGTTTGCCCACAGTCACCAGCATGCCCTTCTTTAACACCTGCTTGATTATCTAACAACAACTTTACAAAATCAGTATAACCATAACTGGTTGCTATCTGGAGGGCAATTTTTGGCGTAGTTTTATTACTTTGTCGGTTAATATCAATTGGCCAATCGGTTTTATGCATTAATAGATAACGGGCAACCCCTATAGCACCTATCTCTGTTGTATAAATTAAAAAATCTTGTGCATCGATTGTTGGTTTTAAGAGATTTAAACAGTCGCTAATACCTTGTTTAACATCCCTATCCGATGATTCATTAATATTTTGCTGCACGCGAATTTCATACAGAAGGGAAAGACAATGAAGTCTTTTATTTACTTCTGGAAAGTTAGTTAATTTCTTTACCTCTAGTAAAAGAAGATTTATAAATTTTTCACCAAAGCCATTAACATGTTGAACCGTTTCTAAAACTAGATGGTACGCAGCCTGATAGGAATTGAGTTTTTCAAGAAAATTATTGACTGCTATCGATGTTTCAAAAAATTTACCTTTCCCTTGCAAAAAAGTGTTGTTTATCTTCTTAAACTGTTTATCATCTTGGTTAATGTGGTAAATATCCTTAAGCAGTTTTAGTAAACCGTCAAAACAATCATCACTTTCCCTTAAGTAAGCAGGAATTCCTTTCAAGCTAAGAGGAGTGGCTTCTCCCTCGCCTTCTAAAATCACTGTATGAATTTTATCCTTTATCCTTGAAGTATGCAGTGCTAACTGCTGCATAATCTCCATTTCTCCATAAACCACATAATCAGGTTTTTCTCGTGTCAATTCACCAATCGTCTTAGAAATATCATCTGTACGACTCTCTTTTATTAACTGGTATTTCTTCTCATATAACTTTGTCCACATAATCAATACAATATGACTTTCTTGAAAAGCTTTCTCAATAAAATTACTGACTCGTTTAGAACCCCTATCAAACCAAATATCTAAAAAAACAGCCAACCCCGCTTGTCTAAGCTGCTTTGCTATTTTATAAATATAATGCTTATGGTCTTCATCTAACTCCCGTGTTTCAGGAAAATTGGGGGAAGGCCACGCATAACTAATAAACACTTTAGGTCGAGTATGACCTAAAACATAGCCTATACTTTTTAATAAACGTTTTTTCTCATCCCATCCTCTTAAAGCATTTGGTATAAGCATCTGCCATTCATTAGCTCTCTCTTTAAATTCTTCTATATCCTTGACATAACCTAGAACTTCCTTATGACCGTAGTCCCTACCCACAAAATACCAACCAACTCCTTTGACATTCACTAACAAAAAGTGGTTCAAGCTAGGTTTGCCCTGCTCCCAAAACTCAATTGTTTTTATTCGACTGCTCTCATCAAAGCATTCTTCAATATCAAGACGGGCACTATTCGACCATTTAATAACCTCATTATTGCGGCGCGCTTGTTTATAACCTAACTCCTTTAATTGCATTAGCGTTTCACGCTTAAAAAACTGATATATTGCTTTATAAACCTTATCAACCTCTGGCTTTTTCCCTTTGGTTTCGTACTCTTGCCAGTTGGTGCCAAACAGTTGAGCTAAAGTGACGGAGCTATTTTCTTTAGGAGATAATGAAGCTTCAGTTTTGCTGCCTTTATCTTTATATGGTGTCAAAAAACTGCCTATTAATTGTAATAGCTCAATAGGTACTTTAAAATCGCTCTGTGGATTCTGCAGATAAGCAAGCCGTGTTCGTTGAAAAAAGACTTGAACTAATGTGCTTAAAGCCTCCCGCTCGCTCGAATGAGTAGTAGTCTCTTGAACAAACTGCTGCATCAAATTCCTTAATGCGTCTAAATAATTCCGATGCGCTGAACCTTCATCTCCAATAGGTTGTTGCAGCGCTTTTATCAATGTCTGTTGTTTCTCCGCACTTAATTGCTTAATGCTGTTTTGAATTTGCTCAAGTTGTTGCCATTCTGCCGCACTTAAATGCAGCGAATTAGACTGTTGAATATACTGCATTTGCTCAAAAGCAGAGGGTACAGTAGGTTTATTTTCTTTTTGCCGTTGATAAAAATCAGCATTGCCTTGAGCTTGCATCAATTTAATATGTGCTAAGCGAAAAGCATTTATTTGCTCTAAAGTAGTTACGCTCTGCTGGGGTGGTTGATAACAAGCAACAACTAAATTCTCAATCGTTAGCACGCCACAACTGCTCTTCGTTTTTTCTGCATGCTGGTTGTAATACATCTGTTGCCTAATGTCAGCATCTGAGTAAATTTCACGAATTTGCCGCCCAATAGCATCGGGTACTGATAATTCCCAAATACCTTGCCTAGCAAGTAACGACGGTGCAACAGATAAAGGGTCCATATAAGTCGCGGTTACTTTTTGCCCCTCTATATGAAGGTGAATACCTACCCAGTGTGAAAAACCTAAATTATAGGGGATAAGAAGATGGCGTTGCCTTTGAGAGACATGCTCTTTGGCTTCATCCGCTAAATAAGCTTTTAGCCCATAATGAACCGCATCATCTAAACAAGGCGCAATAAAAATAGGTTCTTCTAATGAAGGTATAGGTTGGAGCTCTCTCACCCGATACTTAAGTAACTGTTGAATATCCCGCTCTTCATACCAATAATCATTATTAACCATCACTTCGGTGTGCTGTTGGCTAGAAGAAATTGCTTCCATTGCAGAAAATTGCCTATCCATTTGGCCTCTCCTTTTAGTGTTATTTTAAGCCATCAAGCTTTCTTTCTTAACAGAATCTATATGACCTATTTATCCTAATCCTTCATTTAGCAAAATGCTAGGGGTAGTCTTCTCCAAAGCAACATGAGTCTGAAGTAACAAAGAAAAAGGGTTCTGTCGCAAAATCTCTACTTTCATGTTAAGCTAAGCCACTAAAACTGAGAGAAGTTAGGTGAGCGTATGCTGAATTTTAGGTTCTGTCGCAATTGTGCCACGAAAGAA
>Ga0302300_1001596_pt1 | contig 12648 bp, 5 predicted proteins | sample III_Palsa_E1_1_FD_198756 | JGI IMG/M metagenome (GOLD analysis project Ga0302300, IMG submission 198756) | Peat permafrost microbial communities from Stordalen Mire near Abisko, Sweden - III_Palsa_E1_1 | ecosystem: Environmental > Terrestrial > Soil > Palsa > Peat permafrost | place: Sweden... | reverse complement strand
TAAATTATGTGAGGAAAAAGTAAGATGATAGTATTCATTGTGTGTCAATTCTATTGAAGTAACTACATAAAATTTGTGATGAGCGACAAACCGAAGGTAGGCTATGCCAAACACAGTGACAAGCGAAGGCAATAAAACCATAAAGATCATGTGATTATCGATGATAATAACAAGTTATATTATTGAATTACATATTTTACTTCTCGGAGAAGTAACTTTTATTTAACAATATTATGACTATATAATATTGGTGATATTAACCAATATATATTGGTTAATATTTAGTGTAGTATATATATATGTATGTAATAATGTAAACACAGAATCTTTGTGGATGATTAGAAACACAAATATACTGTAATTATACTAAAATATTAACCAGATAATTGTGTTAACTTAATGTGAAATTACTATAACATGATTAATCATGTCATATAAATAACAAATATATAATTGTAATATTATAAATATTACAATAAATAGTTAATTTGATAGTTAGTAATATTATTTTGACATGTATTAATACGATTGTATGGTAAAGTTATAAATAAATGCAATATAACAGATATTAACATAAAAATATACAAAATTATAATATTATTTTGTATTGTTAATATAATTACTAATAGTAGTTAATCATATCAGGTGAGATATTTGTTACATATTGTAACAAAGATTTAGTTTGTTGTAAAAACAATAATATTGTATTATACAGATTATTACCATTATTAACGATGGTAATTAAGATGTTATTTATAATACATATTTTCCATTTGATAGGTATGAGAGTATGGATGTGAATAGGAGGGAGAGGAATGGAGAGAGGGGAGAAAAGGGAGGGAGGGAGGGAGGGAGGAAAGGAAGGAAGGAGATACAAATATAGTTATTATTATTGAACTGATAGAAATTTGTCAATGCTGTTATAATCTTTATTACAACACCAAAGTTTGAACTGGTTGTAATGCGATGAGTTACTATCAAGTAACTGTTGTTGTATATCCTTAAGGAAGTAGTAACCATGAGGTGGTTTAGAAAGAAGTTCAACAAATTTGTAGTACACACCAATAGCTAATTTCCTATTTCTTTTTGTTAACAATAAACCGAGGCGATATTTATCAACAACAGTGATTGTCTTATCAACTAACAAATTATAGTCATTACATATGTATAATATAATCTTTCCATCGAAGTTAAAATTATTATTGTTACAATGTGCTTTAAAAAAGAAATATTTATTATTGTTAATTTGACCTAATAGTAACCATCCATTACCATCCTTTTTACTTTTTGTCATGGCGATGACATGATTAATGTTATGAGGAAAGTTAGCATAATCTGTGCTACAAGCCTGTAGATCTATATCTATACCCGTTACATATTTATAATCTGTAAATCTGTAGTATGACAAAGGATAACAAAGATTTCTGTGGACAGCAGCATGACTTAACTTCTTTTCCAAATATTCACAATAGTAATGTATTTCACGATTATTACTGTCTGTGTGTATTTGTTTTTCTTTTTCTTTTTCTTGACAAACCAGATCTTGGTCATCGTCATCACCACACATAATATCATCAGTTACTTTATCTTCTTTTCCAACTATAACATCAACAGTAGTGGGTGTGTGACTATTAACATTGTTATTAAACATTTTGTGTCTTATCTGATATAAGGATGGTGGAGGAATATTACTCACATTGTTACCCTCAATGATATAACAACTTGTTCTCGATATTATATGAAACGATCTAGAACTACAACTCCAACCATTACCAATATACTGTTGAAATCTAATCCACTGTTGCTTATCTTTATTATCCAATAAATACAAAGACCAAAACTCATCACATGTAAGGTTATCTACCATTTTTTATCTTTCTTCTTTTACTTCACCATAAAGTAAAAAGTCAATTATCTTACTATATAATAATATCATGATATAAATTAATTCAGGATAACTAACTTTAGTAAACATAGTCTTGAACCCCCCCCCTAGTAATGATTACTAGAATGTATAATGTATACATCATAACATTAAAACCCAAAATTTATTAGTAATGTTATTTCGTCTAATAAAATTTAATACTCGTTATAATTTTGTTCCTTACTAGTAAAATGTATTAAAATATGTATTAAAATATGTATTAAAATATGTATTAAAATATTCTCATGATGATAATTGTAATTACTTTGTGGCAAAGTAATTGTTTATTATACATATAACATGTATGTCAATAGTAAGAAATATAAAAGTTAAAGATATTATACATATTCACAGATGTTAAGAAGATAAAAGGTTAAAAGTGTTGATACTTTGGAATTTTGTCTTTTGGAATTTTGTCTTTTGGAATTTTGGTATTTTTGGATTATACAAGACAAAATGCAAATAGTATTTTATTGTGAGTGTCAATCTCATATACGAGAAAGAGATGATAATCATGATCATGATGTGACTGTGGTAATATTATTGTGTTGTAAGTATAAACTTTGTATTCATCAATGGTTAATACATACCAACAATCTTGAAATGTATGATGGTTAGTTTCCATACTATCGTAAACTGTAATAGGCGTCAAATTTTGTTGTGATGTAGGTAAACAGTAATGACCATTATTAACCTCATTGAGGTAACGATGTACTTTGGGATATGTAGTAGTGAGTTGATCCTGATTACTGTTATCCCTAATGCGAAACACGTTAAATCTGTCATCCACACAATAATAACCAACATGAGATGGTACTGTTGTTAATTGTGAACTGTTGACAATACGATTGTTATTATTATCACCAATTAAATTTGTATAGTGACTAGCTTGATAATTATCCACTGATATATCATTAATATAATTATTATCTTTATCCAGTACGATAAAGTTATGTTGTTTAAGTTTGATTAGAATATCGTTACAATACAAATGTTGTAATTGTTTGATATTGATTGTTTGATAATACAAATCGTAAACTTGTTCGTTGAATAATGTAGTGATAATATGCCCTATATAGTCCATTCCTATCCCAGTACCAATACTAAAGATAAATTGCAATTGATCTAACATTTCTTCAATATGTTTAGTACGGAAAAATGGGTTAATATCAGACAATCTAAAACTTGTACTGTTAACTGCTCTCACCACTTGTGCGAAGGAGTAATAATTATTTAAATGAATTATATACCAATTTTTGTACTGGTCAAAGTTGTCCAGATAGTCAATAATGTACAGAGCATTAACATTTACATAGTCTAATGGCTGATATGTTCCCAATTGTGCTTGTCGTTCACTATCTAAAAATTTTACATAGTCTGACCACTCAGTAAGTGAGAAGGGTAAACAAATTGGCGTTTCACGACAATGGTTTTGGTATTGAATCAGGTCTTGGATTGTTCTACTGTTAACTATATCATCCTCTGACAATGTAAAGGGTTGCCCCTCAATCAACACTGTTACCATTGTTTAGTGTTATTTACACACAGTATACACTAATAATTAATCATTAATTTAGTTCATGTTGATAACAAGACAATAATTATAAAGTTAAAGGTTTTGTGTACCAACAATAGTGTTTTTGTTTAATGAATAACTACTGTTCCAAGTATAACTAAATAAGTGTTTATCGTATAAATAACATATGTACGTGAATATTGTGGGTCCTTGTTTGGCACGTATGGCCACGTAATGATACCTAAATTACCTGATTATGATCTGAGATCATAAAAATACTTTTATATGTGTCAATTACAAGTTACTTTTGGGACATTACAGACCAATTACTTGTTATTTTAGTGAGATTACATGCTCATACGTGTAAACCGAAGGTATACCTGAAGGAGAAATGGCTGTGCTAGGTAAGGATCCACAACATTCATGGTATCCACACAGATAGTTATTTGTTTTTACTAATACATGTTCATGGATATTGTGGATTATTGTCTACACGTATTACCATGTAATTGCTGTGGTATGATAGGTTAACTACCTGTCTTTGTCTGAGAAAGATTGTTAATAACAACATTTACATTAAATGTAAAAACAAAAGTATTGATAACATTAACATTAGTGTTATTAAATGTATTTATAACATACACACACACTGAGTAATTACTTTGTTGCAAAGTAATTGTTTATAATGACGATAAACTTGGTATCAAGGATACAAGGTTTAACAATACTGAAATTATGGGAGAAGAAGATAAGTTAGTAGTTACGTCTATAATATAGATGTAGCAATGTTATCTTGTTTTAAGTATGAATTTTATACTCATTAATAGTTATTACATAACAACAATTACAAATTCCACAATAATTGTTGTTATGTAATAACTATTGATGAATATTGTTATAGTCTACTATGAGTGGTAAATCTTGTTGGAGGATAAGACCACGGTAGTAACCAATGTTATCTCTGTTCAGGTAGTGACATGTATTACGACGTATAGTAAGTTTGTCTTGGTTATTGTTATCCCTAGCCATAATACAAGTAGAAATTACTGCTTTTACAATAATAAGCAATACATGATGATATAACCTTTAGTTGTAAATTATTACCAGAATACATATATCTGGTTAACAATATATATATATCGTTGTTGGATGAGTAATTACTCTCTACTACCTAATTCTTGTTCGTCATGATAAATGTTTATTGTTTTGAGTTTAGTTAACTATTGTTATGTTGTAAACTATGCAATTGTTGTAATTGTTGTAATTGTTTATGTTTTACTGGTTGAAGTAATTACTTATTATCAAGATAGTTAAGTGTCACCAATAATAAACAGTAACCAGGTTAAAATTTTAAATTTAAAATTTTAACCTAGTTGGTATATCCCAACTTCATCATGTACTAACAAACATGTTGCATATGTACAGTTGTAGTTAAGTTACTTTGAATAACCAAAGATTACTGGTGTGATTAATATCTGTAATCTTTGGTTAATTAATGGAAGTAACATACAGTATGATAATTTTGGTACTTATGGGTATATGTGTAATTTCAAACAAAAGTTATACTTGTATATGGTATTAACAATTATACATCTGTGCAACAGTTACAAGCACAATATTATACCTTCCAATGTTACAACAGATAAAGTTTGTTATTTAATATTATTGTTATTACTGTAATAACAAAATAACCGTTCATGACATATACCAATTGGTATATTCCAATAATTACATATTGTTTATATGTCCTACCATAACACAGTTTGTATTTTTAGGTAAAAGTATAGTGTTTGGTATCTCAAACATTGTGTTGTAAGATATGTTGTACTCAAACAACTCTCTCTCTCTCTCTTTTTCTCTAATGAGTGTATATAATTTAATTTTTACAACTTAAACCAACTATGTTACATAACATTATAAATTGGTAGAGTAAATGTTAGTCATGAAACAATGGTAACTGTTGTAGTTAAAACAACATATATATATATATATACACATGTTACAATATAACACAATCTTGGATTTGTGTACTTTACACATGTAAACATTCCTAACCATATTTAAACTTCTTGCGTTATTTGTTAACCACCATACATTTATTAGTAGTAAAAATACTACTGTGATGTTTCTGATAGGAATAGAACACTAACATGCTAATTATTACACCGTATATGTACATGTGCTGAGTTTACCATGTTATTGCAAGTTCTCAACATAGTAATGTTACTCTACTCCTCCTACATATCATAAGTAGTAATTTAATTACGACAAGATGTTATGTTATTGTTGAAAGTGTAAAGTCCTATATTATGACAGTGAGTGTTGTGTTAGTTAACATAACAAATGTTTAAATACCTTTTGTGTTAGATAATTCCAATCTACGTCTTTTACAATAGTACACAATATACTATTGTATACCAGGATTACAACTATACTTATCTTTGTTGGATTTTTACATGTGTGATAACGATACCATATTTCAATATTAGATTAACAACATCTTAGAGGTTTGTATAAAACCTTTAGTTATAAAGAGTTTACATCTTATGTATATATATGAATAATAGACTTTTAACACCTCAAACATAACCAACTTCTAGCGAACATTACATTATATGGTAAATTTGTATTGTTTGTTACATTTTAAATAAGAACAGTACATAAAATTATTACTTTGAAATAACCTTATACTTTAACATACTATTCTATTTTTGTAATTTGGTAACATCTTTAATATTATTTATGTTGTTGTTGTATACTAACATCTCTTTGTTTTAGTTGTTTGATGAAAACTCGAACCTTCTAACAATCCATACCGTATTTTAATACTCCAATGATACTAGGTGATTATAACATTGTTGGTATTAATCTTGTAATTTTAAGTACTGTGATCACACACAATTTTAACCATAGTGTTTTAACATCTATGTTTTTAACATATCATAGTTTTACTAGTGTAGAACAGGTTGCAAAACAGTATTAGTTGTACTACTAACACCTCTTGTGTTTTCATACCTAACAGTATATTCATAAACATGTTAATGGTGAATAGTCTGTTGTTTGAACCTTTACACTTTAAAGTCTTAACAAGAAACCATGTTCTTATCCAATTAACAGTATGTAGTATATATCTTAGTAATGTATGTTGTGTACTATTATTAACCATATTACCAATCATGTAAAAACTTAGGTATGGTGTAGTACTAATAATATTGACATATTTACATTTTGAGTCAAAAACCATGATTTACAATAATTGGTAATGACCCATTTAATACAACTTGTATGTAGTAACATAACTTAGAGTTATATTGAATTATTGAATATGTAACACATAATATATTATTTTGTTTGATTATTACCTAAAATTTTCTAGTCTCCATTAAAACTATTACATATAATAATATTAGTAAACTGTTAACACACAACATGTTTTAAATTTACATAATTTAACAATTGCTCACCATGATTTTTATCCAGTTAACTTACTTTTGGTTATAATGCTATGACCTGTTAAAATACAATAACAACACATTGTGTTGTTGTATTTATGTTTTTAATTACTCATATTTATGTTACATTAACCATGTAACTGTATATTAAAAACAGTAGTTTGTTCTCTTGTATATATATTTGTTTAACAATTAAACAAACTAGTAACTTATTCCACTATACATATCTTTTTAATTTGGAACTACATTTATGTCTTGTATTACAGTATTACAAATATTGTAACTGGTGACAGTTGTCGTTAAACTCCAATGTCACATAAATATGTAATATCTAATAACTTTATTAGTTGAAACCAATGTAAACATATGTTGTAGATTGTATTATTTATATATGTTTGTGTTGGTTTCAAACACAATGTTATTGTTAACATGTTTATTATCAATGGTAAAACATCTCAATGATGTGTTAGAATAACCATATAATATTAACAAGGTTAATATTGTTTAAATACCTTAACAATATATTGTGTATTAAAGTAAACAACACATGGTTAAAAGTATTTAACATTGGTAATGTTTTTACTACATTGTAGTAGTTAACACATCCAAAATCAAAACAATATAATGCATCATTTTAACCTCAAATAAGAAAGATATATTTAACTGTATTAGTAATGTTGTTACTTGACACTATTTAATTTTGACAACAAAAAATATTGGAAAGTGTATTTATACATTACATACTAAACAACATAGTGTTAACAACATATTTACTGGTTGTTTGAATAAAACAAACATATACATGATTAGGTATTTACGTATTATAATATGTATAGTGTTGATCTGATGATTACTTTGTTGCAAAGTAATATTATAGTTAATAACTAAGATATAAGTAGTATTTAATTTACCGAGAATAAAAATACAATAAATTTAAAAGATGGTAGTAGTACATTATATGTAATTATAACATTAGTACTTATCTACCTACTTATTTACACATTGATAATAGTTATTATACTTGTTATTAACACTATATATTATTGGTTACTAACAAGTAGTTACTTTGTTGTGATATGTATTTATGCACATAAACACAAACACATGTTGGAATTATATTATGGTATTATAATTTTAACATACTTGGAGTATGTTAATGACGAATTATGTGATCATTTCCTCTACCAATAACATATTTGTTAACAGTTTATAATTGGTAAGGATCGTTCATTGATAACTATTAATGAACACCAACATCATTCAACGTGAAGGGAGAGTAGGATGAAGGACAACAAGGAGAAGAAGAAGGAGGAGATGTGAGTAATACCACTGGTTGACTGTCATCAATGACATCGTTGTTGTAAGTGGCAGAATACCAAATGTTTCCATTTGGATGCCAAACACGACAAACACCATGTTTAACATCATCAACATAGTTATATTCACCCTGTAACACACCATTTGGATACCACTCTTTCCATAGTCCATGTCTCTTACCATGTTTGTAATTGTGGTAACATTTTAAATTGGTATCGTCATCACTACCATCAGCATCATACCACATACAACACAAACCATGATTTTTATCGTTATCAAATATAAAATGAGTTCTAGTATTACCATTTGGATACCAAGTATAATAATCACCATGAGTCTTATTGTTTACTATAGTATACATTGATTGTAACACCTGTGATGTTGATGGTATTAATCTTGGCGATGATACTATCGATGTTGGTAATGGTTGTATGTATGATAAACTTGTGTCACAACTGTTATTATTATTATTACTATTATTATCATTAATGGTTAATGAATACCATGTTTTAACTGTACTTTGTGAATTATCGTTGTTAGTGTCATTGGAAGTTATTGTTTGCATCTCCAAACCTTGATCGACAGGATAATACCAAAATGTTATATCTTGTGATATACCAAGTAACATAGTTGGAATGTTAGTTCCTTGACCATTAATTTTACCATCTGGATAATACTCTGTCCATGGGCCACAAGTTTTACCACCAACATTAAATCTTCTGTCCATCACTGTGATACCATCAGGGTGGTAAACCAACTGTTCATCATTGGCCACACCATCACAATAATTTGTTACTTCATGTAACTTACCATCATCGTTATACTTTTTGTACTCACCGTCTAACTTACCATTAGCATAATTACAACACCATAATACATGATGATTATTATTATCGTTAGTATCTTTGATAATCCATTGGGTTTCAGGACCATGTTTAACATTATCACTGTAATGCACTTCGTAAGTTATGTGTCCACCTATTTTTCTGGTCCAATAACGTGTTACACCATTACTATAAAGTTTAACACCACTTGTTGGTATTACCGGTCCAGAGTAACATGTAATGGTTATACTTCTGTCATCCACACATCTGTCTTGTTCATTACTATTACCATCATTATTATCACTGTCATGTGGTAACAGTGATGATGATGCAAAGTTGTATGAAACACTTAGGTGTGTAACATAGTAAGTGTTTTCTACCCTAATAATCTTACCATCGTTAACAGAAAACCAGGCATTGGGGTAATTCCTGTCGTTGGCATAACCAAACATATAAGGTAGGTGTAACTTAATGTCATGTTGTATGTCTGAATTTAGACTACATATACTATCTTTATAGTAAGAGTAATGTTCATACAGTATTTTCATTGCACATGAAAACAATTTATCATCATCAAGAAAATGTGCTAACTCGAATACACGGAATAGATAATTACCTTGCTGGTTACCATCAACACATAATTGTTTCAAGTATATAACAAAGTTAATATTATCTTCATCTGGTGTTTGTATTAAATTACAATAAGTAACATATGTGTCCACAACATCATTGAATTGAGGAGGGAAGGGTACGCTTAATACTTCGTTGCATGATGATGACGACAACTGTACAATATCTAAATAACCATGGAAGAAGTTACTTCTTCTTAAACTTGTAATACTAACCTTTTCTTGCCTATTAACTTTACTATCGCAGGGATAATTACTATCATGACTACAGTTGTTACCAACATTAATACCATGGTTAGTTGTAACCACATCCAAAAAGACAGTCACTGGTAACAATTCCATCCTACTTTTATACTTATGTAATAACAAGCTTCTTTATATTTTATCTATTTTACAATACCTGCCAATACTTATAATGCTAATAATATTTTAACAATACTAGGTATTGTTATACTCTTATTATAAGAATGTAACACATCTTATTACATCAAATGGTAAAAGTACCAATATACCATTAACACACTCAACATGTTAACTATCTCTTACTTGCAAAGTTACTCATATAACAAATTAGTTGTTAATATAAACACTTGTTTATATGAGTGATTTACAACTGTTCAATATACCCAATCTTTTGGTAACCCCATGATAACACCATGATAAATTGTTCTATATACTAGTATAATTACACAATATCTGTGATAAGAACAGCGAAGGCAGAACCATCCACATAGTACATGTGGATGGTTCTAGCAGATTATGTTGATGAACATATGTTTATACCAACATTATTATACATGACAATTATGTATATTACAAATATACAATATTAACAAAATTAGTATGTGACCTGAGATTGGTGTTATTTACATTGTGATGAACAATACCATAACAATGTAAATAATTCCAGTACTCCAACTAGTTGATTCTTGTAATTATTTACATTACATATCAAAACATTTTGGGAGTGGGTATGAAAGATAGTTAACATTTAACAGTGTAGAATTGGCGTTGATTGAATTAGAGATTATGTATCAATGTATAAAACACATAATAGTTAAGCTATGAGAGGAGATAAAGGTTACATTAATTTTAACATCATGTTAATTATTAACACAAACAACAGTCATCTAATTACTATTGTGGTAATACAACTATCAATGGTAAGTTTGTAGTGTTAACATAAATGTTATTACTCCTTGTTTGTTCTGGAATTTAAAGGTATGTGTAAATAACCGTTATGTATGCTTGAATTATAAAGTGTATCTCACCAATATGTATCATTGTTTGTTATATTTTAACAATCAACAGTAACTCTGTTGATACTTACATAATATTTGTGACAAGCGAAGGCAACAAACCACAAATATTATGTGGTTATAACTGTATTTTGTAATTACCTATACCAAATGATATCTGTTGAATACATGTATTACTTCTAATTATTATACTACTTCTTTGTGTATACAAATTTTAAGGAAAGGTGGAATAGTCCATAACACATTAAATTGTAATTGTTATTTAACAGAATCTAATCTTGTTTTACATTGGTATAATCACATGATGTTTGTGGATCGTTGCCTTCGCTTGTCAATGCGTTTGGCATAGCCATTGCTCTCTCAGTATACCTTCGGTTTGTCGCTTATCATGTATTGTCATGTAATTACCTATTATTAACACATATATTTTATGTAATTACACTAACCTATGTTTGAATATAAAACATAATTATACATTACCATTGAATAAAAAGTAATGTTTAACAGACAGTTTATTTTCTTTATTTTTTATTATCTTTCTTCCCAAATCTCTAACATGTTTGGATATAATTTGTGTGATTAATATTACATATTGTACGAGTAATTTCTTGTATGTACATTGTCATAAAGAATGTATGTTAAATTTAACAACAAACCAGAATTTGGTTCCATACTATGTTGTGAGTGATAAAATAGTAACAACAAGGATAGAAATAATGCAAGATAGTAAAATGTTAACACAAATGTATAACACTTACTATTATATATATATATATGATTAATATGTTATAAGAATGTGTTAGTACATAAAAATGTTGTCGGATGATATATTTGATGGTGTGATATCGGAGTCGAGAGAAGATTTAATTCATAGTATAAAATTACTACAAGAGTATATTCGTCCAAATGACAGTGTTAATTATGACACCCTTGATACACATGGCTTACAGTGTATGTATAGTCGCATCATTAGATCTCAGCTATACAAAAAGTTAGACAAGTTAAAGAAGATAGGACAGTTAGACCCTGATTATGATAGTACGAGACCATTCAAGCAACTAACTAGTCTGCATGACAAGATTGTTAGTAACCATCAAACATTTGGAGTCATATGTGACCACTATAATTTACCTATAAGCAAGATCTATTACAACACTCACTATCCAGTGTTTTTAAATACGCCATGTTCAGATGATGGTAACATTATTAACATTAAAAACTATGTTAACATGGTGTATAGTACAAATATTACATTGGAGGAGTTACATGATTTACTGACTCCAGAATCGTCCACAATCTAGTATTACAATACAACTGTTATTAATACACGTCACAACATGCTATCACAAAATTAAGTTAATTCAATTAACTTACTACAAACACACACACATATATTTAATTAAGTAAATAATTATTTGTTCAACACATAAAATGGTAGATTGTGTACTCGCTAAACTTAATCTCTTACACCAGTTCTGTGTCATAGACAGCAGGCTAATAGAATTGGCTATTAGTGGACATGATGAACAGCCAAACTTTACTAGTCAACTACAAGTTGGAAACAAAGTTAAAATTGGTAGTCTAAATAACAATACATTAGTTTGTTATGGTAAGGCATTGTTTGACATGATTGTTACTGATATGATTAACTTTACTTATGGTTTGGACATATATAGTTCGGAGGATATAGACAACATAAAACAATATATGTCGTGTCACGATACACT
>Ga0302300_1001594_pt1 | contig 12658 bp, 8 predicted proteins | sample III_Palsa_E1_1_FD_198756 | JGI IMG/M metagenome (GOLD analysis project Ga0302300, IMG submission 198756) | Peat permafrost microbial communities from Stordalen Mire near Abisko, Sweden - III_Palsa_E1_1 | ecosystem: Environmental > Terrestrial > Soil > Palsa > Peat permafrost | place: Sweden... | reverse complement strand
AGGGGGGGGGCATGTAGATTAAGATAATAAAATTTTATTGCCAGGCAAAAAATGGGTGAGAAGTAAAAATATTACAACCAGATAAAAATACATACCAAACTAAATAATAATTTATATTTTTTGACAGTAAAAAGATAGGATGACGATCATATACGAAGTTGAAAAACCCACGAACATAGAATTACAAAAACTTAATAAACACCGCATTGTCTGGATTTTTGACATTGACGAGACACTAGTTTGTCACGAAGACCACGATAGTAATGGAGGAGGTGATAGACAAGAGCCAATTGACCCAAACTTACCGCATTGGATTAACACCATATTAGTATCAAGGCCTGAAGATGCCATCTGTTTTTTAACAGCTCGTCTTGACCCTACTAAAGTCTTCCCTTATAACAAAAAGCCAGAAAGAGATTTATTAAACCAACTGGGAATATTCAGTACGATAAGTATTGAGCAACTCACACTCAACAACCACGTTCCTCTATTTACATACACAAGCGGTAATTTTAAAGGTGAAGCCTGCCTTAACATTATTAATCACTACCGTAAACATGGCTATCAAGAATTTTATTTTCTTGATGATCGTCTAACACAGATTAAATCTGTCCAAGACGTATGTGGGCCGTCTGTTACTGCTTTTTGGATATCATCTTTATCACATGAGATACACTTAGCCAGTAAATATCGTATTACACGTTTACATTATGCTGTAACCAATAATAATGTAGATAGCATACTTACTACACTAACCAATAATTTAATGCCAAATTTGGACATTGCTTAACCCCACCCACCCATGATTACCAACCCACATGTACATTCACATACATACACGCTCAAGTAAACAAACAAAGAGGTATAACATTTACAATTCCGAATTGTAAACACTATTACTATTACTATCACCATCATCATCATCATACTATGGCATACCAATACCTGGTTTACTCTTACCCGTTCACTCATTCCCTTTATTCTGTCTACCCCATTTTTCTCCGAGAATTACAATTAATACTATTATATGTTTATAACACTATTGTTATTATATTATATTCACAACAATTATAAATCTCCCCACATCCAAATTATATATACACTTATTTTCAATATATATATATATATCTCATACGCATTTGTGAAATATATCACAAACAACACATAATATATTGTTTTGAATATCTTTGTTATTGCCTAACACAAAATATTTTTGAAATATTACATATTACATTAGGGCAACTACATGGCAATACGTGTAGGCAAGGAACCACAACATTCATGTGACTAACACGTATTAATACTTATTGTATAACAACACATCTACATGGATGTTGTTGATCCTTGCCTACACGTATTGCCATGTAATAGTACTTAAATTACATGTCCATGTTCCAGAAACATAAATCTATTTATGTATTTGTTGTTTTGATCCTGTGGTTATTTTTATCCTGTGGTTATTTTTATCCTGTGGTTATTTTTATCCTGTGGTTATTTTTATCTTATCGTTGGATCGTATACTGTGTGTTGATCAACAACATATTTTACAGGATTTTCTTGTTGATAGTAACAAAAAATATATACAAACTTTGTTGGTATAAACATATATCCTCCCTGAAAAAATGTTGGTCACCAACACACAGCCTATACGCTACCTGTTACTACCAACATATTTTCCAGGATTTTTTTGTTGGTAGTAAAAAAAGTGCGTACGAGCTCTGCTCGTGTGAACATATATATCCTCCCTGAAAAAATGTTGGTAGTAACAGATACTGTATATACTGTGTGTTGATCAACAACATATTTTACAGGATTTTTTGTTGGTAGTAACAAAAAGTGCGTACGAGCTCTGCTCGTGTGAACATATATCTTCCCTGAAAAAATGTTGGTAGTAACATGTATTGTATAGTCTGTATATATTGGTGAACAACAGGTTGGAACTCACGTATTGTTTGATATAAATTATCTCGTGACTAATACAGATCATATATGCCTAATATTGGTAAGATTACATAGCCATCTGTACAAACAAGGATCCATAACAGTCATATGGTTTATATACATAATTACCTATTATGTATGAGTATGTTTACATAATTATTGTAAATCCTTGTTTTACACACATGATCATATGATTACATCCAGTTTACCTGGTTATGTTCTTTGATCCCATGACCCTGCTCTCTCTCCTCCCCCTCTTTCCCCATTGTATACATGTGTTTGTTATTTGAATAAGTATGTGCATGTGTTGAATAACTATCTTATTTACTTTTTAATATGAACTATATTTGAAATATTACAAAATAACTACTTGTTATATAAACAAAATTACATACTCATATGTGTAAACAAAAATTTTACAAACATTATGTAATTTACGTATACAATTATTTGTTAATTATTGGTACGATCACAAGACATTTGTGAATCCTAGTTTACACGGATGGTTATATAATGGAATCTAAATTACCTTGTTATGTTCCAGGAACATATCTATTTTTTATAATTTTGTTTGTTGTTGTTTAACACAAACCACTTTTGAAAAAATTACAGAGTAATTACCTGTTATGATAGTAAGATTACATGACCATACGTGTAAGCCGTTTGTGAGACTAAGTCTCACAAGTAGCAAGCTGCGCTAGGCAACTAACCACAACCATCATGTAATTATATCTTGATCACTACAAGTTAACTACTTGTTATCTTACTGGGATTACATGGTATTATGTGTAAACAAGAATCCACAATAGTCATATGATTGTGATAGCACACAACAAATAATTATAATATCACAATCACAATCACAATCACAATCACAATCACAATCACAATCACAATCACAATCACAATCACAATCACAATCACAATCACAATCACAATCACAATCACAAGATTGTTGTGAATTCTTGTTTACACATATGATCATGTAATAACACCTAAATTACTTATATATGTTCATAGATTATAACACATCTTTTTATATATTTAGCTGTTGTTTGAATGTATGTTTGAATGTATGTTTGAATGTCTATTACTATAATGAACAGATGACAGAGATAGATATACATACCTCCAATCTCATACTTTTAAGTGCAGGATATATATATGTGGTATTTAACCACAATAAATATATAATAATATTTATGTAACAATAATAAAATTATTAGTAGTAAAAATATTGTGAGATATGGCGTGGTTGATAGGTAGTAGTGTAAAAAGCAGAAATACTGATACTGATAATGGTAATGATGAGTTTTTTGAGATTCCGATTGCTAACTGGAAGTTTGTTGTTCGTGTTGTTTTTGATGTGATTATGTTGTCTGTGCTAGCTATTGTTTTTGGCTTCATTGTTGACTTGATTATTCCATCTCCAGTTCCAGGTGAAGATGTGGTTGTTACTGTATGGTTGCTACTCACGCAGATGGTATTAGCAACTATGATAATACTCATCATTGAGTATATTTACATACAATCGTTCGGAAGGTCAACTTCTACGTTCTTTGTATCTGAAGTACTAATTTTACTCTTCTTCATTTCCCAACCACAAGTCTTTGCTCGTGTTTACATGATTGCCAAGAAGCTATTCGGTCTGGAAATTGCTCTTCCTGCCTTCCCTGAAGGTCATTAATTAACGATTGTAATATACACTATTAATCCTACTAATAATAAAATTATTGTTGATGATGGTAAATTATTTTAGTAATACATATGATATTGAAATATTAACAAACAACATTAACTATGTTAATAATATAAAAAAACATTGGATGTAGTAAACATTATTAATTATATTAATAATAACAATAATATGTTGGTAACATTACAAACATTAATACGTGAATAATGGACACAATATCTGTCATATAACGTAATAGTATAGTATAGTATGAACAATATTAGTTGTATGAAAGGTAAAAAGGAAGGAAGAAGGGAAGGGAAAGGAAAGGAAGGGAAGGAAGTGGTGGTATTATAAAAATAATGAAGATGTGGATGTTGTGAGTGACATAAATTGATAATAGTGAAATATGTGTAATACTGAAAACATGTGACAAACTATATGTCGTTTGAAGATTAAAAATACACAATGCTACATTCATTGGTATGTGATGGTAATACCGATGTCAAATCATGTGAAATTAAAATTGTACATCGTGGTATTGGACATACAGTTGTTGTGAATGAAAGATCCGGCCTACTTCATGATTTTATTATTAGTAATATTGCTAATGATAATTGTGAGGTAACATTTCCCAATGAATATGAGATATCATTGGACAACTATATAAATTTTTTACAATGCGATATCACCGACCAAGTGATAACAAAACAAGAACTAAAACACTATTTTATCTTATATCACTACACTGGAGACAAAAACTACTTTAAATATCTAATTGACCAATTGTTAAAATTGTGGCCTTGTTATTGGATTTTTGATCTTAACCCTGACCTTCAAAGAGACATTTGGCTTCATTGTCCATATCAACTACTACCTGACAATTATAATACAAATGTACCATTCATGACAGAATGGAAATATCTAAATGCCAACACCGGCATTACCGTAAACGATTGTGATGTTTATCACTTTGATGTTGATTTTTATCCTGGTACTACTACAACACTCACTCACCATCTCCATCATCTCCATCATCTACATCAAAATGGTATCCAACATGACAATAATCATGATGAAGATAATAATAATATTGAAATTCATATGAATGATAATATTCAAGATAATGTTCAGGATAATGTTGGACAGTCAAGAGTGGGTCAAAGTTTATGTATTTATAAGTTAGTAGCGGGGATAAAGGTTGGTTTAGTCAATACATATTGTTGGTACGTAGGCGGTAAAGTTCAAAGTTATAAAACATCACTTGATATGTTACAACACGGTAAACATATTTGTTATTATGATAACAATGATAACACTGTTGAGTCTGAAATTCACTATTACAAAGGTAAAACACATGGTACTTTTAAGTATTATTACCAAAATCGTATTCCGTGTATGGTTGGTAATTATCATGCTGGTCTCAAGGAAGGAAGATACAGTTGGTATTACACAAATGGTAATACCAACTATGAAGTGTACTATGTTAATGATATGGAACATGGAAGTTGGAAACATTGGTCAGAAGATGGTAAATTACTTTGTGCTGGTTATTACAACAAAGGTTTAAAAACAGGCAAATGGAAAAATTACGCAATTAACGTTATGGTAGATGAACAGCAACCACCACCACAACAACAACAACAACAACAACAACCACCACCACAACAACAACCGCAACCACAACCACAACAACCACCGCAACCGCAACCGCAACAACCACCGCAACAACAACAACCACCGCAACAACAACAACCACCGCAACAACAACAACCACCGCAACCACAACAACAACAACCACCATCACCACCACAAGGAGAGCAGGAGGTGCAAGTGAGGAGTATAAAAGTTTTAGAGGAAAGTTATTTGGATGGTTACAAACATGGGAAATACAAATCTTGGTATCCGGGCAGTGGTAAATTGGAGATGGAGGGCGATTTTCACCTTGATAAAATTTGTGGATTGTGGACTACATATTATGAGATGAATGGTGGGGTCATGAGTCAAGGAACATATGTGTGTGGTAAGAAGACTGGGCTGTGGACTGAATATTACATTAGTGGTATGGTGGAAATAACTTGTTATTATCATGATGGTTTACGTCACGGACAATATAATAAGTATTATGATGGTAATAACAAACAAGCTAAAATTCAAGGAGAATTTGTATGTGATTATATGGATGGTATTTGGACTTCATACCATGAAAATTCTGTCATTGCATTTGAGTCATATTATGATCGGGGACAATCATATGACCATGTACCATTTCATTCCACAGATTATGATTATGATGACGATGACGTTGATGTTGATGATTATGATAATAATGGTATTAATACCAATATGGTATAATTACCATTACATCTATATATCGTGAATGGGAATGCATCACATACACACATCCTACATATATTATAAATATAAATAGTAATCAAGTACAAAAAGTTTAATATTATCATTATAACAAATTTACAATCTTGTAATCAAGAGAAAGTGTAATAAGTAAATGTATATGCACATGCACATACACATACATAATAACAAAGATTTATATCTTCGAGATATAAAATATACCAATTAATTACTACTATACAATTATAAAATCTATGATGTATTAATGTTGTGATGATAAATAATATTGTAAATACAATACAACACGCCCAATATATATACACATATCTTACATTCCTTATTTTACACTCATCTACCTCATCATTCAATATCTTTCTCTCCATCTCTTTTCTTCCCATGAGGAAATATTACTTACTAACCTAAAATGATATTAATTATGTAATAATATATAATTATAGTTAATATTAATATTAATATGTTTTAGCATTAATGTTCATATGTTCATATGTTCATATGTTCATATGTTTCAATGTATGCATGGCATGCATATGTATATATTATACTTATTACCAATGTTTATTGTTTCCAATGTTAACCTAGTACATTTTTAATCCAAACAGTGTTATTACTATATTTTGGGATATCTAAGATATTAAATTTTGTAATGTTATATATAAATAAATAATATCTTAGATATTGTAAATATGCAATTACTCTTATTTGGGATGTGCAATAAAATTTTGTTTTAATCATTGTGAAGTGAAACATTGTTATAATATACTATATATTATCACTCATGATTTAAATATTTTAAAGTATCGAGTTATATTATGTAATAGTTAATATTCAACAGTATGCAGATATTAACATCTTAGGTATATATTTTTTACATGATTTTATTCTTTCATACTGTTGAATATTACCTGTTAAGTATTGGTATTAAAATATTTTAAAATTATATGTATAATATATTATATTACTATTGTACTATATAATAAACAAATAGTGTGTTACAAATTGTAACAACTAAATTTACCATTATTAGATATATAGGTAGATGTATAGGTAGATATATAGGTAGATGTATAGGTAGATGTATAGGTAGATGTATAGGTAGATGTATAGGTAGATGTATAGGTAGATGTATAGGTAGATGTATAGGTAGATGTATGAGTAGGTAGTACATTATCTACATATTATATAATAATTCTAATTTATGTTATTAACAATAACATAACATAACATAACATAATATATGTCGACTTATGTATATTAACTATTTTTATAATACATACCCAAAACATAAAAGTAAAATAATAAGTAATATGTTGAGATGATAAATCTCTCTCTTCCTCTCTCCCTCTCCCTCTATCCATCTCCCCCACCCACTAATCCACCATTCATCTACTACCAAATAGTATTTATGTTAAAATAATTACTACCAATAATATTACCAATACTATTACCACTAACATTAATATAATTAACATTCATATTATATTTTGTTCAAACTTGGATTGGATCCAAATTTAGACATGCAAATGTATAACATACATTGTTAATCAGAACAAGTTAAATAAAACATATTAACACTGTTTAAAATTACAATACAAGTATTTCTCGTTAACCAACGTTTATATGCATACAAACATTAAATTACCTTTTATTATATTAAACCTTAAAACTCTCATATAATTAAAATACAAATACGATAACACTTAATTATTAAGTGTGTATGTACATATGTATACAGTTACCCTCACTCACTCATTCACTTACTTATATATTTCTCTTATTATAAAATATTACAACTCATCGTACACTATCTATGACAAGTAATTACAATTACAACTACAATTACAACTTTGTGAATGTGTAGAAAATAATATTCGTTATTTTGACACTGTGGATTCCAACTCCCGAATGAAGTCGTTTTTGTCATAATCAGAGTCAAAGTATACCATGGTAATTTGATTGGTGTAAACATTATACAAGTAAGCAGTAGTTTTGTTACTACAAGCAAGTAAAGCAGCAGTTTCAAAGTAGTCAAAGATGGAGATATCGGTTTGTACTTTAAGTTGCCAAATACTATCGCTATAACTCAAATCAACGGTACCATACAAATAGCCAAATTCAACCTGTTTACACCACTGAACATTCTTTGGTGATAGAAATGACATTCTTTCAAGTGCCAGATGGATGTCCGACTCACGTAACCATGAAAAGTCATTGATCTGTTGAAGTGGTGCTAAATAACCAAGTTTGGAACAACTGTAAATTTGACAAAAACGAGCTAATGATGAGTAACCCTCATGTTTTACTGTTTTCAGGTAATCATGAAATGTTGGACTGAGTTTACTACCCCGACTCTCAAGTAGAGGAACAACATTATGACACCACCAAGAACACAAGCATGCAGGTAACAGTAGTGATATTAAGGATGAAATATCCTCATATGTACTAACATCATCATCTTTATTATCATTAATAATATCTTTATTATCATTAATAACATCTTTATTAATATTATCAATAGATGAATGAGATGTTTCAATGATACGAGGAATAGTTAGAGGTTCTTGACATGGTTGAACTTCGACTAAACGAATTTTGGATAATAAGGATAGTGATGAAGTAGAAGTTAAGTTACCAATGGCCTTACTGATACTACAACTTTTAACTTTTTTGGGTAAGGGTGTATATGGTCGGAGTTCGGTTCCATCTGTATTTGCAAGTTCATTAATTGTTATAATCTTTTGTTTTATTAATGTATCCAAACATGGTAATATTTGCAATGGTTGCTCTTTGTGATCTTGAAATACAACACAATGTTTCTTTGCTCTGGTCAATGCCACGTAGAAAAGAGCTTTAGCATCCCGCATATGTTGCTTATGTAAATCTGTCTGACCTTGTTTCTGCTCCTCATCCCTAGCAAATATACGATGATAACTAGCATCAAAACCATAAATAAATACACAATCTCTTTCTCTACCTTTCATGGAATGTATACTACTTACAACAAATTTACCATTGGCCAATCGCTCATCACTAGAACTACTTCCACCTTGTCCCAATAGTGAAATGAACAATGGAATATTACCCCTAGTTGACAATGCATTTGTAATTTGTATTAGAGGATAATTATTACGTAAATATGAACATAATAAACATGCTGAACTTGGCTTTATATTGTACCTATCCATATATTCTAAAATGTACTCTACCACCTGATCTGGTTTACAAACTACATATTTCACACTACCTTTATTCCCACTACTAATACCATTACAGATTTGTGATGGTATTGTCACTTCAGATGATGGTAGTGATGGTGGTAGTGATTGTGAAGATATCATATCAATGTTAAATACTTGAGATACAAAATTACATAAATAAGGTGGACACCGCCAACTTGTAGATAATGAAGCATGTATCCATAGGTCAGGATCAACAGCAAAATACTTTTCGGGATTATTTAAAAAGTCAGGAGTGGATCCTTGATAAGAATAAATACTTTGAAGTGGGTCACCAAGAAGAACAAGATTTGATGGTTGGCTATTATTTTGAAGTAACTTATTAATTACCTTAACCATAAGGGGTGTCAAGTCTTGTGCTTCATCAATAACTAGTGTAGAGAAATTGGTCTTAGATGTACAAATAACTTTGTTGTTATGTTTATTCTCTTCATTCTGTTCATTCTGTTCATTCTCCTCATTCTTCTTACACTCACCATACTCATCGTATTCATCATCACCATTAATATTAATACCAACACCAATTACCATTTTATCTTTACAATCACATGGTTCATCACCATGTATAATACAATGACTCACATACTGGTCATTATGTATCGTACACTGACTTGGATCTGAAAGTTCTGTTTTATTGTCAGTATGATCATGATCAGCATCATGATTATCATCACACATGTTAACTATCTGCTGTAAACCAATATCACTGGAACAATCAACACCATAAATTTCTTGACAATAAGAGTGAAGAGTAGCAATTTTGGCCCTTTTGATCTTCTTCCTCGTTTCTTCTGCTAACCGACGATTATACATAATAATAACTAGGCCACCAGATTTTAGTTCTGCTAACCGAGATAATGTTGTAGTTTTACCAGCACCTGCAAATGCTGTGGCTGCTACATTATATCCATCTATTACCCGTTGACAAATACACTCTTGTTCCCGACTTACCTTTGTTTTGTTTTTTACGACAGTTTTATGTATTTGTGACATATTTTAAATTTAAAATATCCTTTAAGTTATTTGATTATAATTTGTAAAATAAATAAAATGTTGACATTTTCTTGGTATACACACATATACCTTATTCCCTCCCTCCATCCCTCTTCACCCTTCACTACCCCATCTCCCCCTCACTCACATAATATTAGTAAAATCGGTGTAATCCAAAAATATAATATACACTTAAGAGAGATAATAGCCCTAGTCTAAAGTGGTAAATAAAGTGGAAGATGTACTTTATTAATTACATAATTGCTGTGGATAGTGTTGCTTACACAAATTTTATGTAGTTGACAGTAGATTTGATACGTAGATCACCTCACTATCTTCTCTCTCTCTCTCCTTCCCTTTTCTTTCCTTCTCGGTATTACTTCTTTTTGTCCTTCTCGTATAATGTTAGTACAATCACACAAAATTCGTGTAGGCAAAAAACTCTCCACGATACTTGTGTAATTATCTAAGGTTATTGTCACCAAATGTATCAATATATTATATTTTATAATACAATTAACAATAATTTCAATACGTGTCTTCTCTTCTTCCTCTACTATTTACCATATCCACCAATATAAAATATTAATACCATATACACAATACTTTTAAATATAATTTTTATTAGTAATTGTTGTATTATATATATATGTATATAATCTATGTTAATTATAATTATTAAAATAATGTTGGTATATAAGTTATATATTTAACACTTATAAATATTTCTATTATTGTTAATATTACATTATGTAATATTACATTGTATTTTATAACAATATAAATATATTATAATAAGTAATTCATCGTGAATTACTATTTGTAGCATTGACATGGCTACACATTTAATACTAAACAATTAATTATTTGTTATTTATAAATTTGTAATATTAAGTATAATTAACATAAGGAAAGATATTTATTACTAATAATAAAACTATACATATAATTACAAATGTATATACACAAACATGTTGATAAGTTTATATGTCGACAATTATATATTAACATAATTAATATATAGAATAAAGTACTTATAAAATAACATTGTTAAAGTTAAATTAACCAGTTGTTATGATATCTGGATAACAAGGTAATTAATATAATTAATGTATTTAATGTGATTGAAAATATATACATTTTTGGTATAATTAATAACCATATTATCAAACATATTCAAGATACATGTTTTTTAAAATATCACACTACATCTTATATATAACTATGGTACCAAAAATAAATAAGATATAGTTTATTGATCCGATCAATAAAATGTTAATGGTAAAACAAGTAGATAATATCTACATATATGTGAGTGAGTAAATAATTATTGTTTTTTCCTATTATTACGATTATAAACGTTGTTACAATTTTCTATTCCTCGCACATCAGACATTTGTTCCTTATACCAAACAAACTGTTTATTAGTGTCAGTTAAAGTGTCAGGTGTAATTAACAATAACCCAATACCTTGATTGATATTACGACGGTCTACCCAATTTAAGTATGCATTTAAGTCATCAATACCTTTTTTGTTTTTACACACAATTGTTAATGATGGTTCCTCTTGATATGTTTGCCACATGATGTATGTCCTTTCCAACATAATTTTTGCATTTTTACCGATATTGCAATTTTCAATAAACGAATCGCTATGATGAGCAATTTCTTTTAATTGGTCCTCAAACTGTTCAACAGTTTTAGTTTTGAGTAAACGTTTGAAGTATTCACTCCTATCCTCTTGCTGATCTTGCATCTCTTTGTAGAAGAGATAGGGAGGAGGTATACTCATCATAATTATCATTTATTATAATAATGTCAAATTCCTAATATCTTCATCGTTACTATACATAATACTTATATCATATGTATATATCTTCTGTTTGGTTTGTGAGGATTTTGTGTGATAAGAAGAAAAAATATAGAGGTAAATAACAAATGTAATTAAAGAAGATAAATATAAAATAAATAAAAGCACCTAAAAGTATAAGAATGTACAATGGATAACAAAAATATATCAACATATAAATTTGTCAAAAAAATCTTAAACGATTTGAAACATTAAAATAATATACATATATCGGATATATGTATATTATTAAACCACGTTTTGTTAATATTATTTTAATGTTTCAAATCGTTTAAGATATTTTTTGTTTGTAAGAAAATATAGGGAAGAGAGGAAAAAGGGGAGGATGAGGAGAAAAGGAGGGAGGAGGGAGGGGAGAGAGGGGTGATGTTGTAGGTGGAAAAGATAAGTAAAATGATGAGAAAAGATAAAGATAGAGATATTGTTAATTTAAGTATTACTTTTATCATATGATAAAAATTAGGATTGAATGGGAAAAGAGGAGATGGAGTGAGTGAAGAATGTAGATATGGATGTGTGAGGGGTGTGGAGGAGTGGGATGAAGGAGAAGGAGGAGGAGGAGATGAAGAA
>Ga0302300_1001588_pt1 | contig 12692 bp, 5 predicted proteins | sample III_Palsa_E1_1_FD_198756 | JGI IMG/M metagenome (GOLD analysis project Ga0302300, IMG submission 198756) | Peat permafrost microbial communities from Stordalen Mire near Abisko, Sweden - III_Palsa_E1_1 | ecosystem: Environmental > Terrestrial > Soil > Palsa > Peat permafrost | place: Sweden... | reverse complement strand
CCTTTTTATTACACTTGTTTAATTTTTATTTTATCATTTTTAATATATATACAATAAACAGACTATTACTGTCTTTTATTTTCCTGTCCTACTAAATCATAACTTTTATTTATATATTTAAACATATGTTTATTTTGTTAACCACCTTTGAATATATAATAAATCATACTCATAAATACATAAATACAAACACTAGTGTTTTATTACTAGCGTAGTAATACACCATTAATTTTTTATACAAGTATATAGTTGTTTGACAAGTATATAATACATATTAATATTAAGTGATATATATGTGTTTTACAATCTCATAATTTTTCAATAAAATATTGTAAAACATATATACCACTTAATAATTGGAGGCATCAAAATTTGTTTAATACACTCCAAGTATAAAATATTACGTAAACATGTATCATTATGTTAGAGTAAATAAGTTTGTATGTAGATTGGAAATATACAAAATTGATAATCTAATACATTGTTAACCCAAAAACTATGGCATTTGTTGGTGAAGTTAATAACCTGGTTTTTGACAGGGATCAAGAACAAGAACTAAATATTTACGTAATGAATATTACGCGTGCAGTGGAATCTTATGTTCCAAAGAAAGGAGCGAGTAGACAACAAATTAAAGACTGGATTGTGATGTATGGTTCAATGCCAAATCCTCAGGATGAGTTAATTGACGAGGCAATTAAACAAGGAGTTGTAACAGGGGTTTTTAACCAACCCAAGGGTACATCTGGGTCTGTCATGATGACAACAGTTCGTAGGGACAGAAACTAATGTGAAAAGCATATGCTTTTCACATACCAAATTAACATATATACATACATACATATTACTTATCATTGAGAATCCTAGATTCCCAAAATTGTTTATTGTTGTTTACCATGTATGAATACAGTAACAACATAACATGTATGTTATGATGCGTACTTATATGTTCTAATTAACATATTATTTGTTAGAAATGGAAAATATGGATATATTTGTATTATACAATAATAAACAGGTGTAATATCTACAATGTTTTTTTCAACATGTATTTATGTTATAATCCTAATACCTATAAATATAGCATATTAACAATATATAAGGAAATAATTGTTTTAATATTATTTCAAATATTCTAATAAATCTATACTATATAATTGTGTATGATATGTATATATACAGAAATTTATAAATTTAAATCCAGTTTAAATTACATAAGTTAATAACTAACCCACATATCCTCATTTGTGGAAATTGGAATATGAGGGAATAAGAATAATAAAAAATGGTAAGAGAGGAGAGAGAAAGAGAAGACAATAAAGAGAAGATAGAGAAGGGAGGGAGGAAGAAAGATCAATAATATAATAGACAGCGCTAAACGTGTAAATAATATTAAAATGTATTAGTATAATCGTGAACCAAGTTGTAAGTACCAAACTTTGGTGATTTGGTGAAGGTGGTATCAAGCCATATTTTTAGTTTTACAATATTGGTCTCAACCTTTACACCTAAAATGGGTATTTGTTCAATGTATACTTTGTTGACCCTATTTTTATCTACATTACTAAGCTGTTGATGTCCATTAACATAATTATAACAATATTCATCATAACAATCTGGATAGTCATTAGTAAATTTATTAATGGTAACAGTTGTTGTTAATTTATGTTGAATAATATAATTGGTACATGCTGTTGTGAACTCATCAAATGTTAACATCATCATTTTGGTGTTTTTTATATAATATATTATTATATAATTTTATTCATACTCACTAAATTTTGTTGTCACGATAACACGTTTTTACTCTGAAAGTGTATATTACATACTTCATTATGTGTTAAACATAACCAGTTAGTAAATATTTTAAACAGTCACTACGTATTTTAAATATTAATAGTATTCATTCCATCTTATCATCTCTCTCTTCCTTCATTCCTCTTTCCCTCCTTCCCTCCTTCCTTCCCTCTCTCCTTCCCTCTCTCCTGTCAATATACCCAATTACCATTTTCTAACGATAATTAACTAGTTAATTAACAAACATGTTATATTAAACAAACATCAAATGTTTGTTATTACCAATATTATCATCAATGTATAACCAAAATATTTTGGTTATACATTGATGATAATATTTATTAAGACTATATGATATAATATCATAACTATATTAGTGTAACTACATAATCTTTTGTTTACATTATAACAGTACTATTATTAATAATATGCATATGCATATACATTAAAATTATTGATACTAATAGATTAATGTAGTAAGTGATAATGTTAGTAATGATAACTTACACCCCTTTTCCCTTCCCTTTACTTCCGATATCTCTTACTTTCCATAATATACATAATATTTAAATTATATAAATAATATAAATAATCTTACTTGTTGTCTATTATGCTAAAAATGTAGTATGTATAAACATATACATATTTTCATAGTAAAAATGTTTGTATGATAAAAAAACATGTAGGATGTTAAATTTATTATTATTATTATTCGTACCGATAATAATAATAATAATAAATTTGGTAAATTAGATAAGTAGTATATAATATACTACTTGAAATAACATAATATAAATTATTGTTATAATCATTATAACATAGTAGTTATAAATAGTAAAGTATTCTACTAGTTGTGTAATAACGGTATTATTGAACAATATAAATATTGTAATAATATTGGTTAAAGTAATAATGTTCATTAAAATAATAATAATGATAATCTATTCATTCACCCAACTTGTTCCTTTCCCACCTCCAAGACACAAATAATAATTATCATTGAAATGTTAATTAACTAAACATCACAATGTTGTTAACAATATGTAATCTCTTATATTTTTGTATCTCTAAATGTTAGAAATTATGAAATATGCAATATTATATACATAATGTTAATTTAACACTTACATGAGTTAAAATATTAAAAGTGTATGGGTAAATTGGCGATTAGATCATAAAACACAAAGATTATAAATACTTTTACAATATAATGTTGTAAAATAGTTATGGTTGAAATGAATGAATGAATGGGTTGGTGGGTTGGAGTAAGAAAAACAAAAGGCTAACTGTTGTATATATATATATGTATGTATTTTAAACATAGGTAGATGTGTAAAATTACACCAATATGTTTTTGTCATAAAATCTTAAACGATTTCAAACATTAAAATATAGTTGAAATTATATGTTATGGATTACATGTCTACAACATTTTACAAGTTTGAAATCGTTTAAAATTTTATGACAAAAAACATTTTGGTGTAATTTTGTTATTTTAATCACTACCGAAATTATGGTGTTATACCAGGGTACTTATATACTACTAATTACAAATGTAATGTTATAACATTACATTTGTAATTAGTAGTATATAAGTACCAATATGAATACGTGATATTTGTGGATCATTAATTACACAGATTTTATGTAATTGTATTAATACAGACACAACTAAACCACTTATGTCCTAATAAACCAAAAGTATACATACATACACATACCTGAAACAATGGTCAAGTTAACGGACAGAGGGAGATGAAGGAGGAAGAGGAGAGAGGGATGGAGAGAAAGAGAGAGGAGGTACAATAAAACACAGTTAACTTTTGGTAAACCAAGGGATGTGTGAATGAAGAAGTTAATTTGTCTAAATAAAAGGTAAAATATTTTAAACCAACAAGGGAATATGTAATTACAAATGTAGTTAATAACATTAAGTAATTAACAGCATGTAAACCAAAATAACATTACACATATATACAATTGTGTAAGTTAAATTGTTTGTGTTCACGATACTCTAATACAAAAAGGTGTGAGATTGTGAGAGAGAGAAAGATGAGGGTGAAGAGAGAAAGAGGGAGGAGGAATCTAATTAGGTTAATTAACACGTTCAGGAAAATATTTGTATGATACTTATACCATTCAAAAATTAATACCGAATTTGTGATGGTATAAACATTCTTGAGAGTCAAGTGAGCATTTATCATACAACATAGATATGTGTAAATAATATATTGTACTATCACCATTGTTGTTATATGTATTTATCACATATATACATGTGTACCATTTGAAAATTTTATGATCACATGATATGTGTTTTAACATTCAAAACATTAAAGTAATTATCATGTTAATATATGTTAATCAAATAAACATATATTCATCTTGTTGATATTGTAATAACAAACATACATCATCAACAATATATATGTTATGTATTGATAATGTATATATTGTACAACAAATAGTATTTTTTGTTAATTGTAACGTCATATAATAATGTATTGTATTTCAAACATTCAACATACAATTTTAAGTAATGTGTGTATATATATATATATATATATATTTACACCAAAAATAGTTTATATATGTTGTTATATAACTGTACATTGTGTACAGTTACTACCTCTACCTTTTTTGTGTTAACTATCTTCTGAGTACTTAATAACCTTAAATGTGTATAATTACATATCGTAAATTATACAATTATAACATGTTAAAATATATGTGTGTTTGTATATATGTACACTACATTAACAAATATTATCAAACAATAGAATATACATTTACTATAAATACTAAACATATGTATGTTTTGTTGTTAGTAAAATAAATAGTAGTTATACAATTTAAAATTGTATTGAATATATTGTTTTTACAGTTAAACATTATATTTAGTTGACTATTATATGTCTGTAATTATTGTCTTTTTGTCTGTTATATTAACTATTGTTAAATATTAGTAAATATTGGTAAATGTATAAAATACTTGTTGATTGTAAAAATTAATAAATACAGATTAAGATGGTAATTACAGGAATGATTCCGCTGACTTATTTACTTTTGTTAACCAAAGTAAAACATTTTAAATGTGTGAATATTTCGGTAATTGAATAACCCTCTTCTTTCTCCACAACCACAGTCACCAAAACACATATAATATTAATGAACTATTATAGTTCACTAATATTGCTACTATAACAAAATATTTGTGGGTAGATTTTTGCCTACATTAGTATAAACAAATAATTTTAAGTGCAATTACATGATATTCGTGTAGGCAAAAACCAATCACGAATATCATGTAATTATGATAATACAATTGATTAGAGTATCTCACCTCATAGTGGAATTGTTATTTAAGATCAGAACCACCTTTTAATCCATATTGTTACAGTTAATATTAATAGTATTATGCATATTGAATGTATGAATATATACATATACAATGTCATAATATGAAAATTATTGACGATGATAATAATTTATACTTTTTGTTATTTCTTATATTCTTAATTCTCCCATGTTATTTACTTCACACCCAAAATATGTAAACGACAAAATTATCTGTTATTTATAATAAATTATAACATATATGTTACTTTTTTCATGACAAGGGTATTTTCTGTGTTAAAAATATAGAAGTGACGTATTAACTACATTAATTTGTAATAATAATAGATCTAGTAAGTCAAGAAAATAATATATTGTATATTATTTTAAATAATGTCATAATAATAATATTGTTTTATCATTGTAATAACTATATTAATTATACTATAATTGTTATTAATAACAGATTAGTTTAATATTTTACATATTAATGACGTTGTTGGGTATCACAAGTAATGTATAATAAATACATGTTAAAGTAAGTTTGTGTATCAAAACTACATTTTAATTATAAAACACAGATTACAACTATCATTGAAATATTAGAGTAGTTGGATATTGTTGTGATAATACATATTTTTGTACTTCATTATGTTTAATAACAAATACTATATTTGTTAACCATAATAATATGTATACATATCAAAACCAATATTTTAAATATGTTAATATACATCATTATAATTGTAAGTAATTTATATCTATAATATATAGACTTATAATATACTGTTTATATTAATTATTGTTTGATTGTGTTAGTAATTCTAAAATTGTGTGTTAGTTATATTACTGTAGTTAATAAATACTATATTGTAGATTACTAATTTGTAACACAATAAAGTTTATATATTGTATGTGTGTTATTGTTAATAGACTTAATAAGTATACAATTTGGAATTGTATTGAATATATTGTTTGTACTTCTAAATGTTGAGTTTTTAGTCAACTGCTTGTTTGTATTTAATTGCATGAGTGGATAAATTTTTATTTGAATAACATCTGTATATGTTTATCTAGTATTTACATACTTATTTATTTCTCTTCCTCCTGGTCACAGGTTGCTTTTTATCTTCTTTTTCTTTATTTTTCTGACATACCATATAAATACATGTACCAAATTTTTCTTTAATGTTACTGTTGTACATCTCATCCTTTTTAACCAAACAATTAGTCTTGATGGCTAACAGTGCAGCATCAAGCTCTCGTTCTGTCGCTGAATTTGACGCCATCCAAAAACTTAATACTGTACTACAATGAGTAATATGTTCACTGTCACATGATGCTATCATATCAAATAATGAACCGTGATCTAAAATAGTAACATTATCATCGCCACCACATTGAATCTCATCCTGACCCTCTTGTCCTCCTTGTTCTTCTTCACCATTATTACTACTACTACTAATATCTACTATTTCTTGTTTTTGCATTGCAGTGACAATTTCTTCCATTTTGTTGACAACAAAACTTTATATTTTTAATATTTTATTACTGTTTTTTAACACTAACTTATTATTTATATATTCATATAATCTTATGTCAACGATTATAACAATTATCCAATTAGACAATAAAATAGTTGTTATTAATATGTGTATGTGTATATGTGTGTGTAAACTTAAAACATAGTTTGTAATAGGTATTATTACATGTTGGAATTTTGTATAATCTTATATTTTTTACACAATACACATTTGAACAAGGATGTATTTTTATTCTTGTTGTTTACAATTTTAATTTTACAATTTAAAATTAAAATTGTAAACAACAAGAGAAAGATATGTTAACCTTTATTTGTTGTCATCATCTTCATGATGAACGTTAGAATTTAGACATTTGGAGTTATTATTTTTTGCGGTAAAGAGATAACCTTTAGTTAATAACTCGGCACCATAGTATACTCATGAATAACATAAGGAATAAAATAGGGTACAATAGCAACAGATATAGTTGAGTTACTAGGTATATTTGACATTATTTATATTCTACAATATTTATGTTCGACAATATTTATGTTCGACAATATTTATGTTCGACAATATTTATATTGGTGTACATTTTACGTACAATTACATGAAATTAGTGTAGGTAATCTAACCATGTAAATCATGTGATCATACAAGTATATTCATTTAGTGTATTTTTCCCACTTCAGACTTGGGTCTAAATCAGGACTAACTTTTAATTCATATTATTACAGATATATGTATGTATCATAATAACGCATGTATTTGACTTACTATTGTTAAAAATAATATCATCGTATACACAAGTGAAAAACATTCATAATATTTTTTACTGTTTGTTATTTGTATCCTTATTCTTTCTCTCAATCCTCCTTTTCCCTCCTATTTATCTTACATTATATATATATGTTCGTGACCAAATAATGTAAATAATATTATTTGTTGTTTAATATAATAAAGATACAATGAACATATAATTATGTGTTAATTTATACTAACTACAATTGTTTGTAGTTAGTATAATAATAATAAATTTGGTAAGTTAAATAAATAACATACTGTATGTTATTTTAAATAATGCAATTTGTGTGATGAATGAAATAATTGTTATTACTATTACAATACAATCGTCATGAGTAGTATCATTGAAATATCACAAGTAATGTTTATTAATACTTGTTAAAATAAATTTGTACATATGTGTGTATATATATATATATATTGACACAACAATCCAGTTTCAAAACACAATTTGTAATTTGGTATCAACAAAAATATTAAGTAGTTAAATAATTTTATAAAATTACTAATACACATCCTTCCTTATATTTTTATGTTTAATAACAAAGGTAACATATATATATACACATACCTAAATAGATGAATAGAAGAAAACAATGTTGTATTGTAACAAATGTTATAAAGGTTTAAACAATTGGGTGGTAATGATGGTTGTGACGATGGTGGAGGTGGAGGAAGGGGATGGGTAGAGGTAGAGAGTGACAATACTATATTGTCAAAATACACTGGTTTTTAACCATATTGACTTAAACAAAAAGAATACGGTATAATTGAAATAATGATCTAAAATAATATTATTTACAATACTACCAACTAAAGTATTAAATATTTTAATAGGTGGAATAAAAATATTTAATATGTTAAGAGATGAACAAGTTGCCGAGTTGCGAAAGTGTCAACATTTACTACAGGAACAACACAATCGGTTTTACGATTTGTACCAAAAATTTGGTAACGATTACCATGATAAAATCTTGAAGCGACTATCAAATGTTATTAACAATATTATTGATGTATGTAATAACTTATTGTTTACTATTTCATTACGACCACAAATAACGACATCATTGTCACACTCAAATTTGCATTATCAACAAATCATTGATGCACAAATTATTGAAGCTTATAAGTTATATTACAAACTTAACAATTACAACTACGTTGAACCTATGTTAAAATCTAAACGGTGGAAACATTGTAACTTTGAACTGCAACATATGTGTGACATACTGTCATCTTGACCACATACACACCCCACCATCTTTTTTCTCTCACTCTTCTCCTCTCTCCCTCCCTCTACTACCCCTCCCTCTATTATCATCCCTTCACTATCCCCTCTCACTCATCTGTTAATTATCCATTTATCGTACATTCACTATTCATCCTAATACTGGCGTTCATTCATATTGTAAATTTGTTACTCACTTGATATCTTTTATATACTACAAAATAAGTATATCTTACCATTTAACGATTATTGTTAACCAAAAAATCTTAACACTGACTTGTTGTTACAATAACAACAAAAACAAACAACAAACAATGCATATGTCAAAATCCACATATTAATGTTAATTAATATATGTATATATTGGTATAGAGAATATCTAATAAACAACATTATTAATTATTATACATGTAGTGATAAAAGAATATTGGTTATATTATATTATATTATATAATGTGTTTATATTATTATTTATACAAAAATAATACAATCACAATATAGGTTAACTATCAACACATAATTTATATTATATAATATATATATGTATATATGTACGTACATTTAATTGTTGTTATTGTAACAACAAAAATACTTAACTGTTTTTGGTATAGATATTCATTACACCACGAAACATTATATTATATTTAATAAGTTTTATTTTACCATCTATCGATTAACATATTCATGATGTACAGATCAATAACAGAAACAGGAGGTAGGTGGGATCGACCAATTTTGGCATATAACTCAGGTATTGGTAATTTTACTAATGTTTCATCTCTCTTATGATTTTTGGCCTTAATACCAAAACGATATAATATTTCCTTACCTACAACTTTGATATTATCCGAACTAGCCAACATGTCAAGACTTGACTCTAACACAAATAAATTCTTAACTGTAGTTTCGGAATTTAGGTTTATTTTATGTTTGTTTCTTTCTTTACTTTTCTTATCTTGTTCTTTTTCTTTTCCTTCTCTTTCTCCTTCTCCTTCTCCTTCTCTCCATCTCTCTTCCTGTCTCTCTTCTTGTCCCTGTTTTTCATTACTACTGTTGTTAATATTAGTAATTTTAGAGAATTTTCGCTTTAGTACATCAAAACGAGAATTTAGATCTGTATTGGGTAATGGAGGTGATAACATTACATCATCATATGATGGAATGTGTTTGGTTTCAATGATAATACCACTATGATATGTATGTACTTTAGTTTTGGTAAATAAATAAACTGGTTCTGATATTATAGTTGAAAGCATAATTAACAATTGTTTCATGGATGTTCTACTTGATGTACCACTTGTTGATATACTTGTCATGTATAATTCTTTAATAAATCGTTCAGTGACGGAGTTACCTTTTGTTAACATGTGTTTTTGACTATCATCAACTATATTAGTACATTCACAGTTACAACGCAATTTTAACTCATGAAATAACTCATGGTTAAATTGCACTCCAGTTATTAATAATAATAAATTTGCTATATCTGTAATTCCATAATCATAACTATTATTAGTGATGATATTATTAGTGATGATATTATTAGTGATGATATTATTAGTGATGATATTATTAGTGATGATATTATTATTATTATCATTGGTAATGATGACGTCTTTCTTACTATCAGTAGTAATGGAGTGAAGGTCAGTAATCGTGAAACATCCAACAGTTTCGTTATACACAATGTTGTCATCTGTTAAGTTGTCATAACATAAGTCATGACATTCCAACAAACTTAATGCTGATAGTATAGATGAGCAAAACCACGCTAATTTGTATTCATCATTAGGATCAAAATTATATTCGGATAGTGTAATACCAGGTATATATTGAAGTACACAATAGGCAACATCTTCATCATAAGGATTTTTAAACTGTTGACATGTAATATCACTGAATGATATAATCCCAGTACTATAATATTTACTCATAAATGGATGCCAACCATTCTTTATGAAAGCAAGGTTTGAACATGTCCCAAACTCACGATCCTTAAAAACTTCCAGTGTAGTATATGGACCATTATACCCTTCCCATTGTTTCATATCATCAATAATATCTTGTGGGTACATTTTCGACACTTTAATTATCACTGGTCCTTTAATTGACTCACACAACCAGGTATCACTGTGATAATTATCACCCAATTTCTTAATTACACTATACACCTTACCACCTACAACTTGACTTTGTTTATTATCACCGTTGTCAACCATATTTTATTGTTTATATTTTATTTATGTAATATTATTGTAACTTTACAATCTGAGATTGTAATATTCCTTGTTGTTTATATCACCCTCCCTCCCATCCTCTCCCTTCCTTCCTTCTTCTTTCCACCATTGCAATATTTTGTTCCTTAATTAAGGTATTTTATGTCTTATATTAACACTCTTTAACTATTACACTCATCTAGGCATTTGGTAATATTATTTTACTCCATTATAACTATTATTACCATAATTACATATTTAACAATAATAAAAACATTACTGTAATGTTTTATATATTTTCTACATCAATAGAAATAGAAATATAAATAGGAAGAGGTAGATGTACACATCTTTTAATTTTAAAATTGTTAACCGACATTAAACACTTAAAACATACTAATTATCTTGAGCGTACTCAAGATGTAACAATTATATATTTAATTTTAACATTACTTGTTAATTAACAATGTTCAAACATATAGAGTATTGTAAGACGCATGTTATTACTTAATTCTTGTAAAATTAAATATACAAATAATGTACTGTTTACTCCTTCCTTCCATCCTTCTTTCCTTCCCTTCCTCCCTCCCTCCTTCTATTTATCTATCCATCTCTCGTAATATTTAAACAACACAACATTAAACAACACAACATTAAACAACACAACATTAAACAACACAACATTAAACAACACAACATTAAACAACACAACATTAAACAACACAACATTAAACAACACAACATTAAACAACACATTGCTTTATATGTAATTATTTTGATGAGTAGGTAAGATAATGACCATTAAATTGTAAAGTATAGTATTATAATTACACTGTATATATCACATGATGTTTGTGTTTGGATTGCCTACACGGATTTTATGTGACGTGTACTTGAAATTGCCTGTTTATATGAGGATACAACTATATGTATTTACATAAAATCTGTGTAGACAAACCAAACACAAACATCATGTGATATATATATAGAGGTAAAGTTGTTTATATTATTATAGTTATACATATTAACAGAATGTATATTAAATGTAATAACATTTTATATATTCTTGTAGTATATATCAAATATTAACAATGTTAAGAATCCATACTTTTTGTTTTTATATCGCTAATTCTTTTGTGCTATATTTTATATTCAACCTATATAAAACCAACATTATTTGTTTTTTACTGTAATAAAAATACAATATACGCATATTTCAATGAGTAAGTTTATTTACTCGTTGAAACATAGAGATACTACACTAAGTATAGTTAATTGCAACTATTGTAATGATATTAAGTTTCAATATTTTTGGGTAAATAATGTACCGTACATTATTTTAAATATATATATATATATATATATATATATATACTTTGTTATTTTTTGTTACATTAAACACAAAAGTACAATAGTACAATAGTAAAATATTTATACTTATTTCACTATAACTAATAATAGTTATGATAGTGAATATATCATCACGTATATACATTCATAATATATATATCTTTAATTTTATAGATAAATTTAAAAGTGGTTAATATACAACTATAATACTCAGCGATTGTATCATGAATGTCATATTAAAATATGTATTATCTTCACTACAATATATAATTATGTATTATCTTACTTTAATTTTACAGGTGATATCTTGGTTTGACATATTTTTGGTTTTGGTGAGAAATACTTCATACCAAAAAATACCTGTAAAATTAAAGGTACTTAATAGTTCACTATACAGTATAGTGTATTCAAAGTATAATTTTACTTTAAAACCTTTTT
>Ga0302300_1001587_pt1 | contig 12713 bp, 17 predicted proteins | sample III_Palsa_E1_1_FD_198756 | JGI IMG/M metagenome (GOLD analysis project Ga0302300, IMG submission 198756) | Peat permafrost microbial communities from Stordalen Mire near Abisko, Sweden - III_Palsa_E1_1 | ecosystem: Environmental > Terrestrial > Soil > Palsa > Peat permafrost | place: Sweden... | reverse complement strand
TTTAACTTTTGATCAATTTAATTTAACTTTAATTATTTTAATAGTTTAACTTTTGATCATTTTAATTTATTTTTTAAAATATTTATTTTAATATTTTAACTTTTGATCAATTTAATTTAACTTTAATTATTTTAATAGTTTAACTTTTGATCATTTTAATTTATTTTTTAAAATATTTTAATAAACAAAAAAATGATCAAAACTAACAATTTAAATAAAATGAATAAAATTAAATAAATGAATAAGAAAAAAGACAAAAAGATAGAAATTGAAAAAGAACAAAATTGGATTATTTTACCAGGGAATTCTGTTTTCATTAAAAATTTAACAAGTAAAAGTATTGCTGATTATTTATTCGATTGTTTAGAATTAGAGATTAAATACATACCGAGAAATGAATTAAAGTTTAAATCGCCAAATGGTGAAAATATTCCTTTACCTAGAATGAAACAATTATATGGAACTCCTAATAAAAAAGGTGATTTTCCAGTTTATAGATATGGATTAGATAAATATCCTCCAACATTAAAATGGACTCCAACTTTACTTATTATTAGAAATATGATAGAAGTTGAATGTGATCAAAATTGTAATCATTCAGTTACTAATAGATATGAAAAAAATACAGATTATATTGGTTATCATCATGATAAAACGAATTCTATGACACGTGGTAGTAAAGTAATTGTTTTATCTCTGGGTGAAACAAGACGAATGGAAATTCAAATTATTTACAATAAACAAGAACAGAAACAATTTTTAGAAGAAACAGGAAAAGTTAGAAAGACAAAGAAAATAGCAAGTATAGATATGATTCATGGAAGTTTATTCGAATTATCATACGAAATGAATAAAAAATATAAACATCAAATTAAAAAAGAAGGAAAAAATATTATTAAAAAAGTAAGATTGGGATTAACATTTAGAAGTATATGTGAATTTTATAATATTAAATCTAATAAATATTATATGGAATCAGTTTCTAAGAAAACTAATATTTAATTAAATATATTTATAAAATTAAAATGGGTTCTTACATTTCAAAAAATAGAGAATATATTTGTGGTCCAAAACAAGAATTATCTGATTATTATAATGAAATTAAAAAAGATGTAAAAATCAGAAAGTTCGATAGAGAAAGGAATATTTATACTAAAATGAACAAAAAATTTAGATTGAAATATAAGTTGTTTAATAATTTTATTTTTAAAAATATTTTAAAATATTTTTAGTTATTCAGTATCAAATAAAATAAAATTGGTCATTAATAGTTCTTTACATTTACGTTTTGATCCTTTAGAATTTATTTTACGATTGGCATCGATTTTTTTGATTATAAAATTTTTGGAAGTATTTAATACTTGATCACAAAAAGAATTGCTATATACAATATAAGAATGTTTAATGGAATTTACACATTTAAAAAAATCATCAAAATCAAATTTAATATTAGTGTAATTAACAAAAGAAGATTTATTTACAGGATGATATACAGGATCAATATACATTAAAGTATCTTTATGATCATTAGATTTAATAATATTTTTATAATGTTCGGCTTTAAATGTAATATCAAAAGTATTGAAAATTTCAGACATATTGATAATATTATTAATTTCTTTTTTGGAAATGATATATTTTTTTTTATTAGAAGAAGTATTAAATAATCCATTTTTGTTTAAACGAAATAGGCCGTTAAAACAAGATTTATTTAAATATAAAAACAAAGCAGACATTTTTATGATATAATTATTTTTATATTTTTCAATGGTTGAATATATTTCTTTATTTATGGTATAATCATGAATTGAATATTCGTTTATAATTAATTTATTGAAATCTTCTCTATGAATGTAATAATCTTTTTCAGAATTACATAATAATTTAATTTCATTGATCAATAAATTAATATTATCTTTTATACAAATATAAAACAATATTAATACTTTATTAATATCATTTAATATTACAATAGTTTTTTTATTTATTTTTCCTATATTTATTAAATGAAACAATATAGCCAATCCACCACAAAATACTTCTATATATTTTGTGAAATTCAATGGATTTATTTGTAGAGAAATTATTTCTCTTAATTGATATTTACCACCAGCCCATTTAATACTAGGTATTACCAATTTTATTTTTTCGTCATTTCTGTTATATATTTGTTTTTCATTATAATAGTATTTTTTTGAAAGTTTTATATCAAGACATTGAGGTGAAGTTAAAAGAACCAGTTTATTTTCAATTTTTAAAGGTTTTTTTTCGATAATTTCAATAGTTTCAACGGTTATGACGGGTAAAACTATAATTTGTAAAGATATTAGATTGGAAGATAAAAGTGTAATTTGTAAAGATATTAGATTATTTTCAAAAAAAGGTTCAATGGGATTTTTAGATTGGGAAAAAGACAATATGGGATAATTTACAGGATTCATTAATTATACAAAATATTAATAATATTAGATCTTAATTATGTATTTATTTAAACATTTATTAAAAAATTAATATTTTAATTTTTTAACATTATTTCCACTTTTTTATTTATTTTTATCGGGTTTTAATTTCTTTTAGATTCACCTTTTTTATCGTCACATTTCTTATCTTCGAAACATTTAGGAGCAATTCTAACTAAAACAAATGATGCGTCCATTCCAACGTTAGTTCCACCAGGGTCTACTTCAGTTGTAATTGGGTTAAGACCTGAAAGATAATTACGAATGGATAATACATCACCTTTTTTAAGTTGAACAAGTTGACGAATTAAAACTTGGCCAGAACCACTTTCACTTCCTGAAACAGCATTAGCAATTGGTAAATTATTTACATATAATGTAAATTGGGCAGGTTGAGCAACTTGGATACCAAGACAAAATTCATAAACACCATCTTTCCAAACTGTAAGATCTTTGGTTCCACTTTTATGAGCAACATCACGCATTAATCCATTTATTTCCCAGTTTACTAGATCATTAGCATTGAATATTTGTAATGTTTCACTATAAACTGAAGAATATGGAGATGAACCATCAAGTTCCATATGACGATCTTTATGTTCTCGTTTAAGTAAGAAGTGTCTGTATTTCTTGTATAATTTATCTTCATATTTGTGTTCACTTTTAAGATGTTCAACAGGACAATAAGGAGCAATTTTTTCTAAAAGCATAACAGCACCAACTCCTTGAATAGAACCTCCAGCATTTTGGCTAATAACGATTGTTCCATTTCCAGAAGTGAAGTTTACAATAGAAACAACATCATTTTTCTTTAACAATAAAGTGTCAGATAAGATAAGTTCATTTGCTCCTTTATTAGTTCCAGCAGTAGTTGATAAGACAGCATTTCCATTCACAAATACTGTGAATTGAGCAGTGTTAGTTGTTCCAACTAAGAATGTAAGACAATAAACACCATCTTTTCCAATGGTGACATTTCCAGAATTTAAAACATGGGAAATATTATGTAATAAATCATGAGAATCGAATAATACTGGAGCATTAACAGCAACTGATTGTTGTGCTGTCACATAAACAGATCCATAAGCATCTGAACCAGCAACCATTAATTGAGGATCATCAAGCATACGATCTTTGAGCATTTCGAATCGTTCTTCCCATTTTTTGTGAAGATGTTCATCAAAACATTCATCTTCTTCTTCACGTTTTTCAATTTTACATGGGAGAGGTGCTAATTTACGCATAACAAGTGAAGCATTTGTGCAAGGTCCTGGTCCACCAATTAAAGCTGGTAAAGTAACAGTTCCAATACTTGAAGAAAAGTTTCTAACAGTGATAGAATCATTATCTTGTAAGTTTAGGATGAATTTGGTTGTCAATTGTCCACCACCAGAACCAATACCCATAGTTGTATTAAATTGAGGTAATCCATTAACAAATATTGTCCATTGTGATGCTTGACTTGGAATAATATTGAAATGGAAAAGGAAAACACCTGATTTTCTGACATACATAGTATAATCATTTAATTTGTGTTCAATATTACGATTATAACCGTTTTGTTCAAAAAGAACAGGATCAGATAATGAAATGGTTTGAGCATTCATACTGAAAAATGTTCCAAAGCAATCATCACCTCCTGCTAACAAACTTGAATCTTCAAGTAATTTGTATTTGAGATATTCATACATTTGTTTTTCTTCATAACGAGGCGAACAAGGTGATTTGGATCCACGACGAGGTGATCGTGAATGTTTTTTAGGAGATTTTGATCCATGACGAGATGATTTTGATCCTTTACGAGGTGAACAAGAACGTTTTCGGGGTGAACATGAACGTTTACGAGGTTCTTTACAATCTTCTTCGATAACTTCAATTACTAATTCTTTTTTAGGAGAACATGAACGTTTACGGGGAGAACATGAACGTTTTTTGGGAGAGCAAGAGCGTTTACGGGGAGAATGTTTTCGGTGTTCTTTGCGTTCTTCAATTTTAACTACAATTTCTTTTTCTTCACGTTCTTTTTTGTGGTTTCTTTCAGGTTTTCGTTGTTTTCGTTTATCTTTATCATTTCGTTTATGCGATCGAGATGATGATGAATCAGATGAGGAGCCAGAAGAATTAGATGAGTTAGATGAATTAGATTCTTTTTTAACTTTTTTATGATGTTTGCGATCTGACATTTTTATATAGCAGATTGAGATCTTAAATATAATAAATATAAAAATAAAAAATATAAATTTAGATCAGATCTATTTTTAAAAAATAGAATTTTAGATCTAGATCAGATCTATTTTTTAAAATAGAATTTTAGATCTATTTTTATTTTTATTTATTATATTTAAGAAATTATCAAATGTCAACTAAACATCATCATAAAAAAGAATCGAAAAATGATGAAAGTGATGATGAATTATATTGCCAAAAATGTAATCGATCCCCTTGTAAATGTATTGAATTAAAAATCAACCGTGGAAAACAGGGAAAACGTGGTTATGATGGAGAGAAAGGAGATAAAGGATGTGATGGAGAAAAAGGAGATCGTGGTAAAAAGGGTGAACGTGGATATGATGGAGATAAAGGTGATAAGGGAGATAAAGGTGATAAAGGTGATAAAGGTGATAAAGGTGATGAAGGTGATAAGGGTGATAAGGGTGATAGAGGAAAACATGGGAAACGAGGCCATTGTGGAAAAGATGGAAAAAATTTTGATCCTGAAACTTATAGAGGTGACAGAGGACATTCGGGAGACAAAGGTGATAGGGGAGATAGTGTAAAAGGAGATAATGGAGAAAAAGGTGAAAATGGAGAAAAGGGTGATAAGGGTGATAAGGGTGATAAAGGAGATCAAGGATTTCAGGGATTACAAGGTCTTCAGGGAGTAAAAGGAGATAGTATTTTCAGTTATGCTTATGCTTTTAATAATAAGACAACAGATATAGTATTATCAAGTGGTGCTGTAAATTTCAACCAATATGTTGGAAGTTCAAGTTTATTGTTAAACATTACAGGAAGTAATATAATTGTTAGTAATCCTGGAACATATTATGCTAATTTTAAAATTGTTGGAACCCCTGTAGATTCATCACAACGATTATCATTTGCTATTGTAGCAAATAGCGGTCCTCAAATATTTGGATCTTCATATTATAGTAATTTTGACTCTAATCAAGTTTTATTAACTGGAACAACCGGAACATCTCTTGATTGTTCGGGAAATGTAACATTTATAATTCCCAATTCCATTAATGGAATTACCGGAACAACTAATAATTCTCTCTCTTTAGTAAATACTTCATCTACATCTATTATTCTTGGAAATACTAATAATAATGTAAATGCTAGTCTTAATATATTAAGAATACGATAAAAATACGATAAAAATAAATAGAATATATTTATTTTTATAATAAAAGTTAAAACAAATATTAATATTTATTAATAACTCCAAATATATTTAAATCAACATAATTTTTTCCATCATATGATATTGTTATTAATTTCATAATAAATTAAATCATTCTCAATTTATTATTTAGAAAAATGAAAATGAATATCAAAAAAATATTATTAACAGAGTCGTTTTAGAAAGGATAAAAGTTCAGGTGAACTTTTATTATTAAAACATTCCAGAATTTCACTAAATTTAATTGGTATAATTGATGAATATGTGAATCCAAATATTATATTTGTTTATCTCCTTACATAGTAAGGTAAATTATTAATTAAACAGAAAACAAGACCAATATTTTATTTACTTATAATGTATTTGATTTAGTTATCAAAGCAGTTCAAATGGGTTATACAGGATTTACAATAAGTAAATTTCATTTCAATTGTTTATTTACATTTAAAGAACAAAATAATAAATTGGATCATAGATTAGAATTTTATGATATCGGTGATAATTATATTTACATATTAAAAAATCCAAATGAAAGAAAATATTCATGTATAGATATTTTTATGATGCCAGATATTTCACGTATTACTTATCATATTAGAAAAAATGATTAATAAAATTGTAAAAAAACTGATTTATTAATAAAATAATTAATAAATCAATAAGTTAAAGAGAAAATGCCAAATATAGAAAATAAAATTATAATTACAGGATTATCTTTTATAATATTTTTAATTAGCACTTTATTTTGTTATAAAGGATATAATGATCTTTTAGTTTATAATAATATTTATAAAAATATTAATGTTGAAATTTATCATTATATTATCAAAGAAGTAAATTGTTTAAATTCTAAATGTTATGAAGGATCAATTGTTCAATGTAATATTGATTTAACTAGTAATTGTTGTATGCCTGAAATTGTATTTTCAAATATTAATTCAAATGATACTCTTATTTATATTTTAAATTATTATTATCCTCTTGGAGAAATTTCTGATTTATGGATTAATAGTAAAAATAAATGTATTTCATTGTATCAACAATATGATACAATATTAATTCTTGTTTTGGTATTTTTATGGGGAATTTGTTCATTTATTTCATTAATTTTATGTGTTTATTATATAAAAAATCGAAATAATTTAAATAATTTAAATCCAAATATAATTTAAAAAAACTAATATTAATAAATATGTATTTATTAATAAATAAATGGAAAATAAAACTATTGAAATTTGTTTGGATGAAGTTGAATTAGACTATAATGAAGATTTAAAACTTTATTATTTTGATTGTGAATGTAGTAATGAATTAACACTTCCTATTTTAAGATTAAAAGAACCAACTATTATTATGAATTGTGTTAATTGTAATACAAATTTAAAATTATTATATTACAATCATTTAAATATTGAAAATAACATTAAAAATAATTAATTATTTTTAAGGTCAAATAATTAATTTATTCATCTTCATTTAAAATTATTTCATTATCTTCTTTTTCTAAAATATTTTTTTTGAGATTAGTTTCAATAGATTTTAATTCTTTATATAATTTATCTTTTGATTTCATTTTTTTATTCCAATATCTTGATAAATATATATTATCTAAAACCGAATCATCATTTTTCAGATTTGAATCGTTTAATAAAGTAAAAGATCCGTGTTCTTCCAATTTAGAAGATTTTTTCGTTATTGGTTTAGAAAATTCTAAACCTTTAATAGATTTGATTTCATTATTTTTATAGATAACATCAGCGGAAACAATATTTTTACAAATAATAGCAATAGAAATAGTGGATAATAATGATTTTGATTGATCCCAAGATAAATTATATTTATATTTCATTTTTATAACAAAATTAATAATTAACATTTCACGAACAATTTTACTTTTGATCATACTGAATTTATCAACTTTTTTAATCTTTTCAATTTCTTTTTTAGCCAATTCCATATCTAATTTTTTCTTTTTTAAATCTCTATTTGAATATAAATTTGTATTTTCTAATATTAATTCGTGTAATTCTTTTGCTATTAATTTTGCGGATTTATTATCAAAACAATATGTAAATGCCTTTCTTTTATTTGTTGAACATATTGTATTATTCGATATATAAAGGCCCTTTGGATATTTTCCATATCCTAAATCCTCAAATAAACTTTTCCAATATTCGTCTGATACTAAATCGGCACATTCGTGAAAAATTGGATAATGTAATTCTTTTTTCCCTCTAACTCTTGTGCTCATGTTAAAATTGCTAATATATTTTTATTGTTATTAATAACAAATATAATTAAATTTTCATTTTTAATTAAGTATTTTTAATTATTTTAAGTATTTTTAATTATTAATAAATGAAAACTAAAATATTAATATTTAATAAATAATAATATATAAATTAATGTCATATCCTACTAAAATAACATTCAGATCTACACAATCAGGTAATAGTAGTTATCCATACATTAATATTAATGATACAAAAGAAATAAAAACTTTAAAAAACAAATATAAAATTGTAACTCCTGAAAATATTACTATTGTTTTTGATTATCCTCTTAAAAAAGAATTTGAATTTAAATTTACAAATCCAAATGGATTTTCTCGTCTTGATCTTATTAATATAATTTCAACTAAATATAAATAAATATATGATGAAGAAAATAATTCGGTTGGAGATCCTGGTTATATTGAAGGAATGTTTAATAGAAAGCAAAGTGAGGGACCATATGGAATATGGGGTCATTATATTACAGATCTTGTTCTTGGTGGAATTACATTGAAAAATGGAAAATATTATTTACAAATTGATAGTTAAATTATTTTATTGAGTATAAAAAACTGATTTATTACTAAATTTTAATAATTATTAAATTAAAATTTATAATGGGAAAAATTCTTGAATGTTTTAATGGTCCTATATTTGGAAGATTGTTATTAATTTTTTGTTATATTGGAACAATTTTTGTAATTTCATATTTTTCAGTAAAATACAATGATGATATAAAAATTAACAATTTATATGAAAATTTTAATATAATTATTAAAAAATATGATATATTAAAAAGTTCCAATCAATATAATGGATTTATTGATATTGATCAAAGAAATTGTTCAGTATATATTTATTCTAATAATTTACAATCAAAAGTTATTACTTATTTAAATTATTGGTATCCAGTAAATTCTTCTTTATCTATTTATATTTTACAAGTCTCCGATGATAATCAAATAGGAAATCAATTGGAAGAAATTGGTGAAGAATATGGATATTGTATTTTATCTCTTCCAATGAATTCATCAAACGATCTTGGTATGGTAGTTGGATTTTGTATAGAATTTTTATTATTATTGTGTGTAACATCATTTTCTGAAGATCCATTTTTTATTAGATTATTGATTAAAAAAATTAAAGAAATTGACTTTAAAGAAAAATTTAAATGTTGTAAATCTGAAAATATAACAGATAAAGAAGTAATTGAAATGGTTTCATTTCCATCACTTGATTCTAAAATATAAAAAATTTAAATAAATAAAACTGAAATTTAATTTTTAATTAAAAATTAAATTAAATCCTAATAATGAATAAAATTTTATTTCTTATTTTCATAAATTTTTATGTAAATTCAGATATTATAAATATTCTTCATATATCTGACATTCATTATGATCAATTATATAATGTAGGATCTCCTAATAATTGTGAATTTGGAACTAAAATTGGAACTTTATGTTGTCATAAATATAATATTCCATTAGATCCATTTCAACCAGCAAAAAAATTTGGAGATTTTAATTGTGATACACCATATGATTTAATTAAAGAAACTTTTAAATGGATAAATAAATCGAATATTGGTATAAATGCTATATTTTGGGGAGGAGATACTGTTAATCATCATGATTTTATTCAATCACCAATTTCGAATTTAAAAATAATAAGAAATATTACAAATGAAATTAAAAATTATTTTCCAAATAGTATTTTAATTCCTGTAATCGGTAATCATGATTTATATCCTATAGATCAATTTTCATCTGAATTTGAAATAAGTCAATATATGTTAATAGAATTATTTAAAATATGGAATATAAATAATGAAAAAGATTTTTTAAAATATGGATTTTATTCTACTAATTTCTATAATATCAAATTAATCATATTAAACAGTATTATTTGGGATAAAAATAATATTATAAAAGAAGATAAGGATTCTATAATTCAATTTCAATGGTTAAATAACGAATTAAATAATACAAATAAAAAAATATGGATAATTGGACATATACCACCAACATCACATCAATCAACTAATTTTTTTTCTGATAAATTTGAAGAATTGATGAATTTATATAAAGATAAAATTTCATATTCATTTTGGTATCATACTCATACTGATGAATATTTTCTTGTTAATGATCAAAAAAATAAATCAATTGGAATTGGATTTATAATTCCAAGTTTAGTTCCTTCCAATCATTATCCTTCATTTAGAATTTATCAATATGATACTATATCAAATCAATTAGTAAATTATCAAAATTATTATATAAATCTATCATTAACAAATGATAAGAAAGAATTTAATTATGACTTATTATATGATTTTAAAACAGAATATAAAATGGAATTAACAGTTGAAAATATGAATAAAATGACATATGAAATGATCAAAAACGATACATTATATAAAACATATTGTAAAAATTATTATAGTGGTTATCCAGATAATAGATGTGATCCTAAATATAAAAAAAATTATATATGTGATATTTTATACATTAATCCAGATCAAAGAAAAAATTGTAATATTTATTAAAATAATTTTATTAATTATTTTAATTATTTCATTTATCTTTACATTTATTTTTAATTTTTAATATTACATTTATTTCATTTTATCTTTACATTTATTTTTAATTTTTAATATTACATTTATTTCATTTTATCTTTACATTTATTTTCACAATTATCTATTTGTATTTTTAAATTAGTTTAATCTTTAAAATTATTTCATTTATCTTTACATTTATTTTTATTTTATAATATTACATTTATTTCATTTTATCTTTACATTTATTTTCACAATTATCTATTTGTATTTTAAATTAGTTTAATCTTTAAAAAATTATTTCATTTTATCTTTACATTTATTTTCACAATTATCTATTTGTATTTTTGAATTAGTTTAATCTTTAAAATTATTTCATTTATCTTTACATTTATTTTTAATTTTTAATATTACATTTATTTCATTTTATCTTTACATTTATTTCATTTTATCTTTACATTTATTTTCACAATTATCTATTTGTATTTTTAAATCTTGTCTACATTTTAATTGTTCTTCTGGTGAATTGATAGACATACATATGGTAAGATCATTATCATAATTACATTCTTTTAAATAACACTCGGTTAATTTTTCTTTATTTTTCTTATCAATGATCATTTTCATTAAAAAGTAAAATCCAATTCCAACAATTATGATCAAAAAGATAGAAAATAGTAATTTGTTCTCCATTTATTAATTATTAAATAAAATATTTTATTTAATAATTAAATTTATTATTTATTAATAAGTTAAATAATGTCATCTATCACAATTATCAAATCTTTATCCAACTGTAAATGTGTTGATTGTAAATGTAACGATCAAAAAGTTTGTAAATGTATTGATTGTAAATGTAACGATCAAAAATTTTGTAAATGTATCGATTGTAAATGTATCGATTGTAAATGTAATGATCAAAAAGATAAAATTTGTGATACTGATTGTTATTGTAAAGAATGTGAAAAACTTTAATTATTATCTAATTTTTTAATAAATTCTTCATAGACATTGTTTGCCTCTTTTTCATTTTCACAAGAAAATTTATAATTTGGTTCAGTAAAAGGATTTCTCATTTCAATTTTGACATAATAAGGATATTTCATATAAAAAATCCTTTTACTAATACAAACATTAGTGATTAAATTTTTGTTAATAGAAAATTTTCCAATTGTGATAAATTGTTTTGACATTTTAAAAATAAATTGTTATATGAATTTATTAATTTTTTATTAAAAATTAATAAAAAATTAGTTTTTTAACAACTACTAGTCCAACAACATTCATTCCAACAATTATTACTCCAACATTGACAACAATTACATGTAGCCAAAACATATCCACAACAATGACAACCACATAAACATCTAGGATTTTTAAATATAATATTATATGTTCCACAACACCATTCAACTGCTAATTCATTTCCTGAACTTATTCCACAAATAGTTCCACATATTACATTATCAGGACAACAAGATGGTCCATCAACACGAACCCAATCACCAGATTTAGCAATTATTGGTTTTACATAAATATTATCCATTTTTTGATCAATTGGTGATTGAATAATAAGAGGTTTTTGTGATTTTATAGGTGATGATTTAATCTCATCCATATGAAATATAACAATATTACTCATTTTTAAATAATTATAATAGTTGAATATTTAATAATAAAAATAATAAAAAATCAGTTTTATGAATAATATAAAATAAGAAATGAATGATCATAAATATTAATTTATTGACATTTAAAATGGATAATATTTTATAAACATTTCTAATTTCAATTTTTAAAAATTGTTTAACTAATTTAACTTTTATGATCATTCATTTTTTATTTTTAAAAATTGTTTAACTTTATTTAAAATTGTTTAACTAATTTAACTTTATGATCATTTCTAATTTTTAAAAATTAATTTAACTTTTATGATCATTCATTTCTAATTTTAATTTTTTTAATTTTTAAAAATTAATTTAACTTTTATGATCATTCATTTCTAATTTTAA
>Ga0302300_1001584_pt1 | contig 12733 bp, 10 predicted proteins | sample III_Palsa_E1_1_FD_198756 | JGI IMG/M metagenome (GOLD analysis project Ga0302300, IMG submission 198756) | Peat permafrost microbial communities from Stordalen Mire near Abisko, Sweden - III_Palsa_E1_1 | ecosystem: Environmental > Terrestrial > Soil > Palsa > Peat permafrost | place: Sweden... | reverse complement strand
CACTCCTGATGACGAGCTTTACGGCAGGTTCTCGATCAACTTCAGGACGAATCCTCAGGGGGATATCGATAGCGGAGTGATTTCTTTGGATGAGGCGGAGGTGACTTTCACGCGCAGGCCCCCGACTCTAGAGCCGAGTCTTCTGGAGAAGCTTGCCGGTACTTACCTGACGCCGGACAAGACCAAGTTTCAAGTGCTCTATCAACCGGGCGCGGGCCTTTCACTGGCGTTTCCCGGCGCGCCTCCGCAGCCGCTTATTCTGGTCAAAGGTCTTCAGTTCAGGACGGCCCGATTCGCCGACGAAATTTTTGAGTTCGTGATGGAAAACGGCAAAGTAAAGGCTTTGAAGGATCGCGACCCGTCTGGCGAGGTTTCCTTCGAGCGGCAATGAGGAAGTACCTTTGCAGCGCCCTAGGGCGGGAAGCTTTTGCAGACGGCTAAGCCGCGCCCGATTCCGGGTCGCGTGACCCCGGAGGAAGTGTTGAGGGGAAGTCTTCGATTTCACGGGCAAGCAAGGCCCGTTTCTTCGGCATCGTGGTGATCGTGATCACGCTAATGAGAATCAGGAACGTGCCGAGTAATGTGCGCAAGCCAACGACTTCATTGCCGATCAAGTACCCCAGCGCGACTGCCACAACTGGATTGACGTAGGCGTACGTGCCGACTTTCGTCGGCGATTCATGGTGCAGCAGCCAAACGTAGGCGGTAAACCCCGCGATCGAACCTGCGATGATTAAATAAATTAGGCAGAGCCATACGGTCCGGGAAACTGCTTGCACTTGAAATCCAGAGAATTCACCCGTGAGTGCTGCGAGGGCGAATAATTGAATTCCTCCAGTCAGCATCTGTGCAGCCGCGCTCATCGGCTTCGACGCCGGAAGAGGGAGGCGGCGCGTCAGGATCGTGGCTACAGACCAAGTGAATGCGGCGATCAGAAGAGCGAGAGCGCCGGCGCGATTGACCGGAAGCTCTCCTAACGAAAAAGAATGATTCATCAGGACGGCAACGCCGCAAAGTCCGACCAGCAAGGCCAGGGCAAGACGCACTGTGAGCCGTTGCGTGCGCAAGAAGATGATTTCGAGCAGCGTGATAAACACCGGGATCGTCGCCAGCACGACCGCGGCAATTCCTGACGGCACGCGCTGCTCGGCCCAGAAGAGGCAACCGTAGTCGAGCAGGAAGATCAGTGTGCCGAGAAAAGTTGCGGCCACCCATTCGCGCCGGCTGGGAGCTGGCGTGCCGCTTAGCCGCATCCAAGCGTACAAAATTATTCCTGCCACCGTGAAGCGCATGGCTGCAAACAGAAATGGAGGTACTTCGCGGACTCCTACTCGAATGGCCAGAAACGTCGATCCCCAAACGAAGTAAATGGTTCCGAATGCTAGAAGAATTTTCCACGAAGGCGGGCGGGCAGTTTGCAATTCCATCTCAACTAATCCTAACTTGCGAGGCTGCTCGTTCAAATTTGGAATCTAGCTTTCTATCCCGGGGCCGGAGACATTTTGGCTTTCGCGTAACCGCGAGCCATTGGGGTGGCAGTCAGGTTATTCGCGGCAGGCGTCCGCGGGAACGGGCACGCTCGCGGGAGCGGGCAACGGCGCGAGGTTGTACTTGGCGAGGAGCGTGTTTACAGGGGCAAAGCCTTGCGCTGCCAGATCGGACCATGCGGCGATATTTTTGGTTAGGCTGGCGCAGGATTCGTCCAAAGCTGATTCGGCAGTTTGCGAAGGAGCTGCATCACCGCTTTGAATCATGAAGGAGACGCGAGCGAGATCGCGGTGGATGGGACCAATCCCTGGGGCTTTAGGCGTGCCCTCTTGAATCGCCGCAATCTTCTTGTCGAGATTCTCCAGTGCGTCGGCGAGGTCCTTTCCTTCTGGAGTCTGCGCAGGCGCTGCAGCGGCTTTAGCCTCGGCATTTTGCTGCGGCTCGGCGGCGACATCCTTTGCATGTGGACCTTGGGTGGCAGCGTCGGAAGCATTCGTCCGCGACGCCGGTTTTTGCGATTCGTCGGTAATTCCTTTTCCAGGAGGGTTTTGTTTCGGCGCAGATGCGTTTGCCGCGGGCTGATGTTGCTTCACGAGATCGGCGAGGCTTTTCCGGCGAGCGGCAATTGCCGCGTGTACAGGCTGGATGGCGAGGTAGGCTTTGTAGCTTGAGGCGAGACCGGCGGTAATCCTATTTCCCGCTTCTAGTTGCTTGGCGAGATCGTCCTGTGAGACATGGACTCGCGGATCGAGCGAGATCGTGAACGGCTGCTTCATCAGCACTCCATTGGCGATAAGCACAGCTTCGTATTCGCCGGAAACGGCGAGCGGGCCCAGGGTTTGTTCGCGCGGAGTGTCTTCGGGAATCGCGTGGTCGGAAAGGGTGTATTCGACGTAGTCGAGAATGTTTCCGTAGTAGCTGAAGGGCAAGGTCTTGGGAGAATCGTAACGCAGATCCCAGACGAAGCGGTTGTGCCCCACATTTTTCGAAAGCGCCGCGAGAGGGCCGAACCAATATTCCGGGACGTTCTTCGGAGTGGCGTCGGGTTCAGGAGCAACGCTTGTAAATCGCCGCACGACTTTTCCCTGCGCGTCGTGAATCTCAAGCGTAATGACGCCGTCCGGAACGGATTTTAAGTAGTAATCGAAGATTGCGCCGTCCGGCGGATTTTTTCCGGCGGGCGTTTCAGGAGGCAGCGGAGTTTCTTGGTCGTTGTCCCAGCGAACGCGAACCGTGTTGGATGGCCGCAGCAAATATGCGTTCGCGCTGGTTATTTCCGGGCTGGCTTCGCGCAGAGGCGAGAGATCATCAAGAATCCAGATGGCGCGGCCGTAGGTGGCGGCTACGAGATCGTCGCCATGCACGGCGATGTCGCGCACGTCGGACGCGGGGAAATTTAATTGCAACGATTGCCAATGATCGCCATCATCGAACGAAACGTAGATCGCGTTTTCGGTGCCCGCGTACAACATTCCTTTGCGCACGGGATCTTCGCGAACGATGCGAGCAAGCCAGGAATCCTCGAGGCCTTCGGTAATTTTTCGCCAGGATTTACCGGCGTCGTGTGTGCGATACACAAATGGATGCTTATCTCTCAAAGCTTGTGTGACGACGTAGGCAGTATCTCCGTCGTAGTGTGAGGCCTCGATAGCCACGATAGTGCTTTTGGCGGGCAAGTCAGTGGGTGTCACGTTCTGCCAGCTCTGAGTGTCGTCCTGCGTACGTTGGATTAAACCGTTGCTCGCTCCGGCCCAAATTACTCCTGCCTGCGCCGTCGACGGCGCGAGGGCAGTGAGGGCAGCCGGCCGATTGGGGCGCTGCGGTTCAAATTCCTTTTCGTCAGCGTCCGGACCAGCGGCGTCCATCTCGTCGGCGTCTTTGCCGGCTTTGAGGGAAACATCTCCGTCAGACAAGGGTGCATGACCTGAGGCGCCGGCGGGCGATTTGTCGCCGCTAGCAGGGGCGCCAGGAGGGACCGTGAGATCAGGGCTGATGGCTTGCCAGCTATCGCCCGCATTCGTAGTCTTCATCACATACTGGGTGCCGAGATAAAGCGTCTTTGGATCCTGAGGCGAGAAGACGAGCGGTGCCATCTGCGAAGTTCGGAACTTCGCGCCACGCACAAAAACATGCGTGATCTGGCCGGTGATTTTGTCGAAGCGCACGACGCTGCCGTACCAGCCCCCGGAGTAAACGATGTTTGGATTCGTGGGGTCGGGCGCGATGAAACAGAATTCAAATCCGCCGATGGAGAACCAATCGCGAAAGCTGATCTCACCGTAATCGCTGCGATTCGGCACCGCAACCGTGCCGCTGTCTTGCTGCGGAGCGTAAGAATAGTAGGGAAACTGGTTGTCGGTGATCACGTGGTAGAACTGGCCTGTCGGCTGGTTGTACCAACTGCTCCACGTTTTGCCGCCGTCCACGCTGATGGTGGCGCCTTGATCGACACCGAGAATCATGCGTTGTGAATTTTTCGCGTCAATCCACAACACGTGATAATCGTCGCCCCCCGGAGCGCCTTTATATGCTGTGAAGTTTTTGCCGCCGTCAGTGGACCGATAGGTCGTCGTTTGCATGACGTAAACCGTGTCCGCGTTATTGGGGTCGACGAAAACGCGGCTGAAGTAAAGATTCCCTGTGACGCGCGAGTCGGTTGTAATCTTGCGCCAGGTCTGGCCGCCGTCGTCCGAACGGAACAGGCCGGGCTCGGTGATCGCGAACACGCGCTGGCCACGAGTTCCGGGAGCGACAGCGAGACCAATGCGGCCCAACGGTTGGTCAGTAGGAAAACCAGAAGCGGGGAGTTCCTTCCAAGTCGCGCCTTCGTCCAGCGATTTATAGATCCACGAGTCGGGCTTTTTCGAATCGTCGGGAGGGCCCTGGAAGAAATCGTAGGGCTTCCACAGTGCTGTATAGAGCACGCGAGGATTGTTCGGATCGGCCACGGTGTCTGCAGCTCCGGCGAAATCGTCTCGGTAGAGTGTTTTCGTCCAAGTCTTTCCGCCATCCGTAGATTTGAAAATGCCGCGCCAAGGACTCGATGCCGCGAGGCCGAGAATGGGATGGCCCAGCGCGCCTACAACAAGGACGTTGGGATCATGCGGGTCAACGATGATCGAATTGATGTAGCGAACGTCAAGCAAGCCGATATGCGTCCAGGTCGCACCGGCGTCGGTGGATTTGTACATTCCATTGCCATCGGTCTGCTCGCCAGTGCCGACGTACACGATATTTGGACTCGACGGAGCGATCGCGACCGCGCCGATCGAGGCGACATGCTGATCGTCAAAAATCGGTTTCCAGACCCGGCCCGCGTCGGTTGTCTTCCATACGCCGCCACCCGGCGTACCCATGTAATACACTGCGGCATCGCCGGGGATTCCAACTACAGCGGAGACGCGCCCCGCGCGGTACGGTCCAATCAAACGCCAGCGCATGGCCGAATAGAGACTGGGGTCAACGGGCTGGGGATTCTGCTGTTGGGCCGGCAGAGATGTGGCCGACATCGAGAATGCAAGGAAGACCAGGGCGAGGTAATTCTGTGTGCGAGTCAAAATCTCCTCCGGAAGAATAAAAAGTGTATCACCGTCCGCGACTTCTTTTGGTTTTTAGCAAATTTTGCCGATCAGATTTTCCATGCAACCGCTTTGCAAACAAAGATCAGTGTAAACACGTTTGACCCCAAGGTGGTGCTAGCATTTCGGCCAAAATGGGGCTTCAGTGCAAGCCCGACCAATCGTCAGCGAGGAGAATGGAGTTACTGGGGTTGGATGGATCGTACTTCACGCTGGCAGTTTGGCCGGCGGCAACGCGAGTCAAATGCAGGCGTTCTTCGAGTCCGGTAACATCCTGCGCGGTTTCGTAAGTGACACCAGAAATTGAATAGGTGTAGTAAAGCAGTTTCTGTGAACCGTTGGCTGCAACACCGGATGCCTTAGGCCGGCGGTTGGCAAGGATGCCTTCTGGATTTTCCGCGCGAGAATCGCGGACATGCTCGACGATCTCGAGAACTTGGCCTTCCACGATGCGTCCAACGCGATTCAGAAAAGCGCAGCGCTGGCGTTCGACTTCGCCGGCATCTTCCGGCTTGCGGCGCAACCAAAAAATGACGCCGCTTAGTACGAACGCCGCGAGGCCCGCGAGCGGAAGCCAGTTGCGCCAATCTTTTAGAAGTTCGTTCAAAGCTCGCCCTTACGCCCCGCAAAAGCGTTACATCGGTAGGCAGGTTCGCTCAATATTCCGGGCCTTCAGCCGAGCCGATGACGGGATTTCGCAGCGTGCCGACCCCGCTGACGCTGACCTCCACGACGTCGCCCGCAACCAGAGAGCCGACACCGGAGGGAGTGCCAGTAGCAATGACGTCGCCAGGCTCCAGCGTCATCACCTGCACGATATAGCGAATTATAACATCAAGAGAAAAAATCATTTCCGAGGTGTGTCCATACTGTTTCCTGGTTCCATTCACGAAAGTCTCGACCGTGGCGTCGGCTAAATCGAGCGATGTTTCGATGACCGGGCCGAGCGGGCAGAATGTGTCGAAGCCTTTGGCGCGTGTGAACTGAACGTCGAGCTTTTGAAGATCGCGCGCGGTTACATCATTCAGGCAAGTATAGCCAAGAATGTAAGGCGAAATATTTTCATTGGGCTGCAGGTTCTGGCAGCGGCGGCCGACGATCGCGGCGAGTTCGCCTTCGTAATCCACGCGGTTGGAAATACGCGGAATGATTATGGGCTCGTCGGGCGCAACGACGGACGACGGTGGTTTCAGAAAAATTAGAGGTTCTTTGGGGGCTTCGTTGCCTAATTCTTTTGCGTGATCGAGATAGTTGCGGCCGACGCAAACAATTTTGCTCGGAGTGCATGGCGGAAGAAGTTTTACAGAACTCAGCGGCCAGGAGGGTCCGGTGGGCTCGCGGCTAGTCCAAAGCTGGTCCGGAATCTCGCGGACTTCATTGCCTTCAATCACTCCGTTGCGGATTTCAGGATAGATTCGATGATCCGAGCGATTCAGTTCTTTCGCAGCGAATTCCAGCTTCTGGAAGCGGCAGAGCTTCATCGATGATGCGCCGCGGGATCGTGATTCCGTCGGCGTGGCGTGATGGCGTGATGCCTTGCATGAAGGATCATGGCCCCCACCCAGGACCCGACAGCGAAAACGCCGTAGATCACGGCGCCTTCGATAAACGCCTGGAATGGCGTGCGCAAAATCTGAAAAAGATTTCTGAAAAGCATCCCCGCGATGTCGTAGGCGATGACAAACATCACCCATCCGATCATCGCCGACGTGAACATCTGAATCGGGCGCTTCAGGAAGCGCACAACTGGAATGAGCATGAAGATCACGAAGAGACCGTAGGAGGCTGCGTTTCTTTCGAGCGCCCGGCTGTCGAGCCAGGGAAGTCGGTTCGCGGCCACCAGCGCACCGAGCATTACCATCACGAGCAGCGTGCCGGTGTAGAGTCCGGTCCAAAGCGCGGGACGAGGAAGCGCCTTGTCAGCTTTTGCTCCGATAATTCGATCGATTGGGGAACGATCGGTCATGGGTTCGCCGGTTGGCCTTCCATTGGAACACTGCCGGAGGCGGGCGCGCTGGCTTGGCTTTCATTGCCGGCTCGGTCCACCGCAGTTGCAGTGTACACGTAATGGCGGCCGGGCCCCGCATTCATATCGCGAAACGCGGGAGTAAGCAACAAATCCGAGTTCAAACGTGTTCCAGGCATGCCATCCTGCTCACTACGATAGACGTTGTAACCGGCAATGTCGGTTTCAGGACTGATGGCCCAGGATATTTCGAGATGCGCGGGCATCTGGCCTTGTCCCGGTACCAGCACCACAACGAGTCCTTGGGGCGCGGCCGGTGGAAAGGTATCCCGAGGAGTGACCGCAATTAGTTTCGAGTCAGATGATTCAAGCGTCACACCTGGGTACTGCGAAATACTGCGAACCGAATACAGATAGGTCGTGCCGAAATCGACTTGCAAGTCCCGAAAGCTGGTTTCAAGGGTCTCTCCGATGCGCGTAAATGGGCCCTTTAGTTTGGGGACTTCGCTTATGGATTCCGATGCATTGGTCACCGGCGCCGGTTGAGTTCGGACCTCCAGCGCGGCTTCAGCGCGATAAATGTGATAGGCGACGATTGGCGGAGCTTCGCCCACGGGTGTCTTTTGGGGCGGCGACCAGGTGAGGATGATGCCAGCGTGTGTAACTTCAGCTTTGACGTCCAAGATGGGGTCGGGCGCGGGATAGATTTTCAGGTCGGCATGATTCGAGTCCGCTGATTCCTTTTTCACGGATTCTCGCGTGCGGATCGTGTACGACGCTGTCCACCCGACGTGTTGGCCCAGATCGCTTGCATCTAGCGCATTCACCACGCGAACGTTATTTTTCTGAGAATAGTGAGCAACCATAGCCGGAGGAATTGTGAGAATCAATTCTGACGCAGTAGTCGTAGCGGAAGCCGTCGTGCCGGGAACGGGCTCGAATTTACGATAAACCTCAATGGCAGGAGTCTGCTTCAGGGGGCGATGCTCCACCGTTTCTTTCGGCAGCGTGAATGTGAGGGTCACGTCATTTCCTAGCTGTTGCGCCGCGAGGTCGGCAATCGCAGTGGGAACTGGAGGTTTCCGCTCCTGGGGTTCGCCGGGTGCGGCGCATCCCGCGAGCCAAAGTGACGAAGCCGAGAGTGAAAAAAAAAGTAGGAAGATGGACAGGAGCGGAGTGAGCGCTTCCGAAGCGGGGGCGGGAGTTTGTTCCCCTTTTCTGTCGTCCATTTTCCTTTTCTAATTTCTAAAGAATGTAGCGGCTCAGATCCTGATCCTTCACGATGTTCGCGAGCTGCTTCTGCACGTAGGCGGCATCCACCTTCACAGTTTTCTTTTTCATCTCGGGAGCTTCGAACGAAATCTCTTCGAGAACTTTTTCCAGGATGGTGTGCAGCCTGCGAGCGCCGATATTTTCGGTCTGCTCGTTCACTTTGGCCGCAAAACGCGCAATGGTTGCGATTGCGTCGTCGCTAAAGGAGAGCTTCAATCCTTCGGTGTCGAGCAGCGCGATATATTGCTTGATGAGCGCGTTCTTTGGCTCTGTAAGAATGCGAACGAAATCGGCTTCGGTAAGCGAATTAAGCTCGACTCGAATCGGAAAGCGGCCTTGCAGCTCGGGGATCAAATCTGAAGGCTTGGTGGTGTGGAATGCGCCTGCCGCGATAAAAAGAACATGATCGGTGCGAACCATGCCGTAGCGCGTATTGACCGTGGTGCCTTCGACGATCGGCAGGATATCCCGCTGGACGCCTTCTCGCGAGACGTCCGGGCCGTGTCCGGCTTCGCGGCCCGCAATCTTGTCAATTTCATCGATGAAGAGAATCCCCATTTGTTCGACGCGATCGACGGCAAGGCGGGTGACCTGATCCATGTCGATGAGGCGGTTTTCTTCTTCTTGAATTAAATAATCGAAGGCCTCCGCCACGGTCATCTTGCGTTTCTTTTTTTGCTGGCCGAAGAACCCGGAGAGCATATCCTTGACGTTGATATCCATTTCCTCGACGCCCTGATTTGTGACGATTTCGAAGGCGGGCATCGCGCGTTCGCGCACTTCCACTTCCACCATGCGCTGGTCGAGCTTTCCTTCGCGAAGCTGGGCGCGTAGTTTGTCGCGGGTGCGCTGCAATTGCTCGCGGCGCTGGGCTTCCGCGGCGGGATTTGCATCCGTAGGCATGGGCGACGCGGGCAGCAGCAAATCCAGCAGGCGCTCCTCCGCGGATTGCTCGGCGCGCTCGGCTACTTCGTCGAGCTTTTCTTCGCGGACCATGTCGATGGAGGTTTCCACCAGGTCGCGCACCATGGATTCCACATCACGGCCCACGTATCCCACTTCTGTGTACTTCGACGCTTCCACTTTCACGAACGGGCAGCCCGCCAGCCGCGCGAGGCGGCGCGCAATTTCTGTCTTTCCGACGCCGGTAGGGCCGATCATCAGAATATTTTTGGGAAGAATTTCTTCGGCGAGCTCAGGAGTGAGCTTCTGCCGCCGCACGCGATTGCGCAGCGCAATGGCGACGGCCTTTTTGGCAAGATTCTGACCCACGATATATTTGTCGAGCTCGATAACGATTTCTCGTGGGGTCAGCTCGTCAAACGAGGGGAGCGGCTCGGGCTCGGCTGCCTGCGATTCACCTGCCAAGTAAATCACCATGTCTTTCTCCGACTTTCCGGTCATAGTTCTTCGATGCTGAAATTCGCATTAGTGAAAATACAAATTTCGCTGGCGATGCGCATAGCCTCCTGCGAAATATCCTTTGCGCTGAGCTTCGTGAACTTCGAAAGCGCCCGAGCGGCGGCAAGCGCGTAAGAGCCACCCGAACCGATGGCGCAGATGCCGTCGTCCGGCTCGATCACGTCGCCGCTGCCTGAAAGCAGGAAAGTGGACTTTGTGTCCGCGACAATTAAGAGCGCTTCGAGATGGCGCAGAGAGCGGTCCGTGCGCCAGTCTTTGGATAGCTCGACGGCTGCGCGGGGAAGGTTGCCATGAAATTCCTGCAGCTTGTTTTCAAAACGCGAGAAAAGCGACAGAGCGTCCGCGGTGCTTCCGGCGAAGCCGGCAATGATCTTGTCATTGTAAAGGCGGCGTGTTTTTTTAGCGTTGTGCTTGATCACGCCTTCGCCAAGCGTCACTTGGCCGTCGGCGGTGAGCACGACTTTGTTGTCTTTCCGCACGCACAGCACCGTTGTGCCGTGCATCGGTTCACTTTTTCGCTTCATGGGCATCCGGCAATTATACCCCTCGCGCGCCGCATCGGCCAATCGAGTGCCCGCCTTACTGTTTTTGGGCATGATTGCATCGAAGTATGCGCTTAACGTGGTTAGCCTACGCGAGACCGGCTTCGAGCGCTGTATAGAATGTATCGAGCTCGGCGGGCTGGGTAAAAATATGCGTGGAAATGCGAATATGGTCAGGCCCGCCGGCGACGCGAATATTTCGTGACGCGCACTGATCCATCACGGGCTTGAGGTCGAGCTTTCCTTTCCCCTGATTCGGCTCGAAGGTGACGAGACCGCCGTAGAAACGGTCGGCGCTGGCATTGGTGATGGAAAGTTGCGGATAACGTGCGACCCGTTCACGTACTTGCGATGCGAGCTCATGAATGCGAGCGTACACAACATCGGGTCCGAGTTGCTGGTGGAAATCGAGAGCCGCTTTCAATCCGACCATCACCGACAGATTGGAAGTGCCAAACCAGGAAAAACGGTACGCTTTCATATCGTAGTTATTCCAGTTAGCTGTCGCGATGTTTACCCACAGATCCTTCAGACGCTCGTCACGAATGTAAAGCGTGCCGGTGCCCTTCGGCGCCATTAGCCACTTGTGCGGGCTCGAAGCGTAAAAATCGCAGCCGATATCGTGCAGGTCCAGCGGGATCTGGCCGATGGCGTGCGCGCCGTCCACTTGCGTGAGGACGCCGCGGCTTCGCGCCAGCGCACAGATTTCCTTTGCCGGAAGAATCACACCGGTCACGGTCGTGATGTGGCTGAAAAACACAACGCGGGTCTTGGGGGTGAGGGCGTTTTGAAAGCGTTCAACGATTTCCTCCGCGCTGGCGGGCGGCTTCGGAAGCACCACTGTATTTAATTTCACGCCGAAGCGCGCAGCTTTCTGTTCCCAAGGGCAACGGCCGCCCGGATGTTCTTGGTCGGTTAGCAGAACCTCGTCACCCGGCTTCAGATCGAGGCCATTCACTACCACGTTGTTGGCTTCGGTGGCGTTGCGAACCAGCGCGAGTTCATCTCTATTCACATGAAGATAGGACGCCAGAGAGTCACGCAATGCGTGCAGGCGGTCATTTTCCTCGTAACCGAACCAGGGATAAGCTGGCTCGCGGTACGCCTCCGCGAAAAGAATATGGTCAATCATCGCGCGGAGAACGGGAAGAGGCGAGCAGCCGACGGAACCGCAATTAAGATTGATATGATCCGGCGCGAGCAGCCACTGGGCGCGCAGACCAGTCCAGTAGCGCGACGGATCGCTCGAAAGAAGATCGCGCGAAGGGAACGGAACGGATTGCGTGCAGAGAACTTGCTCGGCCCGCTGGAACGGCATGCCCAACAGTGCTGCTGCAAATGCTGCGCGCTGAATGAAATCGCGTCGAGGAAGCACAAGTACCTCCTGTGTTTGGCGGATGGAATTATGCTCCTGTGCATGCCGATTCTGCTATTGGGTCAATATAGAAAGAGAAGGGCGGCTGAAGTCTGGCGAAGCCCAAGAACAAATCGGTGGAATGAAACGGAGCAGCCGAGTTATTTGTCGGTGTCGCTGGCCGCGGCATCCTTTGACTTCTTATCTTTTGGTTTTTTGCCGACTTTGTCCCAGCGCTCGTCGAGGGACTCTTTGGTGAAGAGGGAATCGGACAGATTCGTGTTGTACTCGCACTTATCGAAGAAGACCTGGTAAATCTTAGTTCCGTTGCGCTCGCGAGTGATTTGGAACGGCGTTTGAATGCCCTGAAACGGATGATAATTGGAGTAGTATTCAATTTCCTCGGCACGCATGCGCGTATTGGCGTCGCGCGTATCCACCACCTTGCGAATAGGCAGATGCGAAGATCGCGCAATGGCTATGCGGATGGTGCGATTGTCGCTATCCACCAGCTCGACCCAGTCTGCTTCGCGCAGATCCACTACATCCGACCCGCCATAGCGAAAAACCATATCCGCTTCGTGGATTCGATGCCGGAGAATATTGTCGATGTCTTTCTTCATGTCTTCCTGGTACTGCGCGAGCTCACTGGTGCGTGCTTCGCTAACGCCGCCACGATCCAGGTCCCAGCCTTTGTCACCGTTTCTCACCTCGATGATATTGCGCTTGGGAATATTTTCCTGGCGATCTTTGAACGGGGGACTAGGGATTGTGAAGTCCTCGAAGTGTCCATAGCCGTTGAGTTCACCGGAATGCCCGAACTGGCCCAGGCGTCCGCTGCAAGTGACGTCATGAACGTTCAAGTACGCGGCGCCTCCCAGCCCCTCTATCGCCTGCTGCAAGATTTCTTTGGCTTTCGCCGCGCTCTCCGCCGGCATCATCACTTCGGTTTGTTGCGCGGGTGAAACGGAGACAACTGCAAGGAAGGCAAATACTAGGACGGCCGCTGCTCGAATCCTGCGTGCGATTATCCGCAAAGGACGGAACCTCCATTTACGTTGATTACTTCTCCGGTGATGAAGGTTGCCAGGTCCGAAGCGGCAAAAAGTAT
>Ga0302300_1001582_pt1 | contig 12734 bp, 6 predicted proteins | sample III_Palsa_E1_1_FD_198756 | JGI IMG/M metagenome (GOLD analysis project Ga0302300, IMG submission 198756) | Peat permafrost microbial communities from Stordalen Mire near Abisko, Sweden - III_Palsa_E1_1 | ecosystem: Environmental > Terrestrial > Soil > Palsa > Peat permafrost | place: Sweden... | reverse complement strand
TTACGTAATTATTGTGGTTGGTTGCACAAATTTTATGTGATTGTTCTCGCATTGTCCTTATATTTGTAAAAGAAGTTTATGCTAACAATGTGAGAACAATCACATAAAATCCGTGTAGGCAACCATCCACGGCTATTATGTTGCCCAACTATATAATTTTACAGTAGTGACTACTTATTTATATTATAGTAATTATAATTATAATTACAACTACAACTACATAATAATTATAATTATTATCTATTCATGATATATTATATATTATATTTTTTAATTAACGTGTATTATTAGTATCCAGACAGTGATATAACATTAGTAAACTAACATGAATAACCACATTTTAATCACATGAGAATGTAACCAAGTTAAATTAAAATAAACTAGTTTTTGAGTATTTACATTATATGTACAATGTTGCTGTGGACCAGCATGTATTAGAATTCGTATGTATATTCAATAAATGTATACGTGAGGTTGATATATAAAATATATTGTCTTTGATAATTAAATAGTCTATAAATAATCTATAAATAGTTAATACATGTATTACAATTATACAAGTCGAAAACTATATTAAAATAATTGCCAACGTTATATTAGAATGTTTCACATAATCATTGTGGTTAGTTGCCTACACAGATTTTATGTAATTTCACACATAATTTACTTATGTACTCTGATATAATTTACTTATCTATTCTAGTATAATTACATGAAATCTATATAAGCAACTAACCACAATGATTATGTGAAACACTCTAATATAAAACTATATATAATTTTACACTTAAACCATAAAATACAGTTAAAGATATAATATATGTTAATTTTAAATTATAGTATATTTCAATAAATATAATATAATTGTATGTAACACATGTTTGTGTTTACACAACAAATATTGGTAATTACCGTATATATGTGAGATTATGTATAATTGTTATACATATTTTAACTAGTTTGAAACTATGGTTGATATTTAACACTTACTACAGTGTGTAACAGAAATTGTAGATATTTTTCCTTTTGGCATGACAAATGTCCAATATATGTTTGTTGTATAATATACAGATTAAAATTATAAAGTTTTAAAATTACATATTATATATTACATATTACTAATATGTGGGGGGGACACTTTTAGGTTACAAGATTGTAATAATTATATTTGTTATTGAAACAGGGGTATGTAATAATAGTATAAATACTATTATAATACAGTCTATAATCTCAATACATATTAAATATATGTTACCGTGATATTTGTAATTCAACATATTCCAAATATGTTTAAGTAATTTTTGTATTCTTACTGTATCTTGAATATTAGAAGTGAGGGATGGGGTGGGAGGGAGAAGGGAGGAGGAGGAGAAGGATTATCCATATTTATAGTCTTGTATTAACTCTTGTTTGCCACAGATTAATATTTGTGGGATAAATAATGTGCACTGTAATTTAAACACTGTAATTTAAACACTGTAATTTAAACACTATTAAAATCATGTATAGTGTTTAAATTACTAAAAGTTTATAATTTTGTAATTTATTTTATATTATATATGTTTAACATGTTAGAGATAACACAGTATAACTTAAATTTAATTTAAGTTTTTGAGATGTATAATTACTTGTCGTACGTAGCATATTTATTATTTGTAATTTTACGAGTCAGATATATTTTGTATATTTTTTATCAAAAATATGTCAAACCAAGATTTACCCGTATTTTTAAAGTATACCAATATATAATTATATATTGTAGTAAGGATAAAAAGATTTTAAAGTAAAAACAACTATTGAATACACTATATAGTAAAATATTGGGTACCTTTAATTTTACAGGTATTTTTTGGTATGAAGTATTTTCAACCAAAACCAAAAATATGTCAAACCAAAATTTACCTGTAATTATAAAGTAAGATAATATGTAACTATATATTGTAGTGGTGATAAAAAGATTTTAAGGTAGAAACGAGTATTGAATATATTATATAATATAATATTTCTTACCTTTAATGTTACATGTAATTTTTAGTATGATGTATTTCTTGTTTATACCAAAAAATGTTCTGACCTGTAAAATTAAAATAACAAGTATATAGTTATAATGTGTAATGAATATAAAATGGTTTTATACTAAAAATGGACATTGTATATACCATATATTATAGTTGGGTATCATTTGCCCTTATTTTTACAGGTCAGAACATTTTTGATAAGTGTTACTCTGTATAAGTGTTACACATAACAATTATGTATATTAATTAGTCCAATAATACAGTTGGTATTACATATATTGTTATGATATAACAAAAGACACAGATAATTTTTTTTGATATGAACAATATTTAGTATATTGTATATTTTATATACATGGGTTAAAATGGTAAGAAATTATAACTATATCATTGTATAATGAAAGGATAGGGTAGATGAATAAAATAAAGGAGTGGTGATATCAGATAGTAGAGGAAAACAAGAGAGAAAGTATATGTTTAAGTTACAAAATTGCAGTAATCATATTGCTACTAAACAAAAATATGCTATGTGAGTATTAAATTATGTGTTATATAGTTTATATTATATATATATATATATATATATAATATAAACTATTACAGTGGTTATAATTTCGTAACTTTGTAACTTCCATGATACGACTACATATGTTATAATGTTAAGATATAACTTAAATTTAATTTAAGTTTGGTATTATTAGTACTTGTTGTAAGGAGTATATTTGCTATGTTTTACTTTGCAGGTAATTTTTGGTATGACATATTTTTGGTTTTGGTAAAAAATATATCAAACCAAAATTTACCTGCAAATTCAAAGGTAACCAATATTATATTATATGGTGTATTCAATATAACACTTTAGTATAAAATTATTTTATACTCACTATATATAATAGTTGTATATTATATACCTTTAAATTTACAGGTAAACTTTGATTTGACATATTTCTTACCAAAACCAAAAATATGTCAAAGCGAAGCTAGCCTGCGGCAAATCAAAGTTTACCTGTAAAAATACAGGTAATATCTATACCTGTAATAGTATGTGTTCCATACATACAAACTTAAATTTAATTTAAGTTATATCTTAACAATAATACATCTAATTATATCACACAAATTACAAAGTTATAATTTTGTAACAACCTCCATATATATATCAATAAGGTTAAAGTAATAAGACTATGATAACATATACCGGTTTCAAATAGGTTAAAATTATAATTTTATACTTTCTACCTCTCTTATATGTAATTGCATTTTTTGTAATCTTACTATATATATATGTTGTAAAGATATAAATAAATTAATAGTAATATGATGTAGATATGTTAGGAAAATAACATAATCTTTGTGGTTAGTTGTCTAGCACAACTTGCTGCTTGTGAGTCTTGGGCTCACAAACGCTTACATGTATTTCATGTAAATGTACTAAGATTAATACTTTAATGTTTGTTAATTTATACTAGCAATCTATTTACTCATTTAAGTACAACTACATAATATTCGTGATTTTAATCATCCACGAATATTATGTGGTGATACAAGTAATTATTTATTCATACTCATATCACCATATAATATTCGTGGATGATTAAAATCACGAATATTATGTAATTATACTGAAATGGGTAAATAATTGCACTAGGAGGGGAGAGAAAGACAGGGTAGGGAAGAGTGATTAGATAGTGAAGTATAACTTAAATTATTGGGATTACAGACATATGTTATAAAGAGATTGCTTATTACCTTTTCTACTTTACAGATAGATTTCAATTTAACTTATTTTTAGTTTAAACCAAAACAAAAACTGTTTGACCTGTAAATTTAAAGATAGTATACATACTCGTTACTACACATGCACATACATATATTTTAATTTAATATAGAGTAGTTCTATACTCTCATTGGTACTAAAGGTAATTGTTACCTTTATTTTTACAGGTCAAATAATTTTTGTTTGGTTTAAACCAAAAATAGGTCAAAACATATATTACATGTAAAGGTAAAAAGTATGAGGTTCCTTTAATATCAATGAGAGTATAGAACCATTCTATACTAAATTAAAGTGGTCATATACTCGTGACAACAAGTATAAATCTTATCTTTGTTTTGCAGGTAATAACAATTCGACATATTTTTGGTCGAAACCAAACATTTTTGTTTTAACTGTAAAACAAAAAATATTAAACATACTCTTTATTATAAGTATATATAAACATTAATTTAATATAGAATGGTTCTATATTCTCATTGGTATTAGAGGAACCTCATACTTTTTATCTTTACAGGTAAAACAAAAATGTTTGGTTTCGACCAAAAATATGTCGAATTGTTATTAACTGTAAAGATAAAAATAAGATTTATACTTGTTGTCACGAGTATATAACCACTTTAATTTAATATGGAATGTTTCTATATTCATTGATACTAAAGATAATTGTTACCTTTATTTTTACAGGTAATAACAATTCGACATATTTTTGGTTTGAACCAGAAATATGTCAAATCGAAATTTATCTGTAACATTGTGTGTAACAAGTACACTTGTAATAGCATGTGTGACCTCTTAATAAACGTTAACTACTTTTTATTCTAGTACATATTCCAGTAAAATTACATACCATATGTGTAAACCGATAAGCAAAGAGAAAAAGGTTGGTCCCTCTCCTAAGTGACAGCTCAACTATGAGATGAGCTGCGCTAAACAATTATTCATAAATTTTGTGTACACATACTAACATAATTGTAAATATATATATAATAATTAATTATGTAAATATGCCAAAACACTAGTATAACATTTTTGGATAATTATTTAGCGCAGCTCATCTCATAGTTGAGCTATCACTTAAGAGAAGGACCAACCTTTTTCTCTTTGCTTATCGGTTTACACATATGACGCTTATGTTATAGTTAAGTGAAGTTTACCACGCTAGGTTATATATAATAGTTATATATACCAACTACTTTAAAATAAAACTGGTACTGTATGTATGTATTACATTGTTATAATATATAGTAAACTTCATGGGTAACTTTTTTTGGTATAGGAAAAGTATTTGGTATATTTTTTTGTATGAGAGAGTACAAAATTTAAAATTATAACATTACAATAATGTTATTTAGTTACACTCTTTAATCACATACTTTAATTATATGTCGTTGTTTTTACAATAAAATAAAATATTCTGTTACACATTGTAACAGATCAGCTCCAGTTAGTATGCAGATACCATAGTAACTGTAGTTTTTGTTTTTTGTATATTCCTTGAAAAAACATTGTATATTATTACTATACCATTTTAAACTATTTTTACTATTTGTTGTATAATTGTTAAATATATTTAACATTGTTAGGATCCTTTACCTACGTATGGTATTTTAAAATACTATACAAAAAGCAAAAACTGTAGCTATTATGGTATATGCACACTATCTGGAGCTGATCTGTTACAATGTGTAACAGAATATTTTATTTATTGTGAGAGGAGACATTGTCGTAACAACATACCTTAGATTATATTTAACACTTAATTTTAAAAATATTTACATATTTTAAGTATTATATGTTAAAATATATAATAAAGTTATATGTTAAGTAGGATATAGGATATTAGAAAAAATACAAAAAACACATATTTGCATATATTTAATATATGTATACCAATGAATGCAATCTGCTACATGACGTAACAACATACTTTAAAATATTAAATGTTAAATATAATCTAAGGTATGTTGTTACGACGATGTTTACTCTTACAATAAATAAAGTACTTTACTGTATATCACAATAAATGGTCCTCACCTGTGATATACAGAAAATATAACGTATATTTTTATGTTAGTTAAAGTTTATTTAGTTAAAGTATTTCTAAACAAGTAAAATACTTATGTAATGTTAAGATATTTTAATTTTGTTAAAATATGTTTGTGTTGAAGAGGTGTTACCTTTGTTTAATAACACATTATATTATTCCGCCCTCACTCATTCATCCTCTATCCCTACCCCTCTCTTCCTCTCTCTCCATTGAAAGGATGTTAAATTATTTTGTATTATTAGAGATGCATGTGTATATACACTGAATAAGAAAAATATACATAGTAATTAAAATAGTTACACAAATATAAAATTAGTACATCCCTCACCCTCTCCTCCCCTCTCCAACACCCACCAGTATAATATTTAATTATTAGTGTAAGTAGTAGTAGTATTATCATACAGTATTAGTGGTTAATTAACTTTGCTAATTATTGTGTAGTTACTAATATAATAAAATGATTATTTTAAGCAAAAAACACTGGATTGGTAAACCAAACTGCTTTCAGGTATCAAGACATAAAACAAAATGACCACATCCACTACTACTACTACTAAAACATCTCTAATTGAGCTTGTTAAAAAGTCGGATATGGTCGCAGTCAAGAATCTTTTGGATTGTGGTCTGGATACCATTAACATTAATGAGATTGATTGTGACGGCAGTAATGTGACGGCATTGTATTATGCATGTGAAATCGGTAATGTTGAAATGGTGAAACTTTTGCTGTCAATCTCAAGTATTGATCCAAATGCAGCTGGTGAGTATGGTGATACACCGTTAGTCGTGGCGTGTGAGAAAAAATCCAATCTTAACATTATTAAGCTACTATTGGCTCATCCAAACATTGATGTTAATAAGCGAGTTATTTATGGTGGTGTGTATACACCATTGTATACCGCTTGCGATCAGGGTAACCTTGCAATTGTTAGATTGTTAATGTCACAACCCGGAATTGATGTTAACATGAATTGTGGTGAGGATGATGGAGATGTTGATGTAGCCCTACATGCGGCTTGTAGTCAAGGTTTTAGTAAGATCGTTACTGCGTTGCTAGCTCATCCGAGTATTGACGTTAATGTTCAAGACACATATGGTCGTACACCATTCTACATGGCATGTAATGACAATCATACCAAGGTTGTTGAGCTACTATTGGCTCGAGATGATGTTGATGTTAACTTGGCTAATAAATATGGAAAAACCCCATACCAAATCGTCAAAGACAACCACGACTACAGCCTAACTTGTATCCTACCTGGTGCCAAATCTAAGTGGGAGAAATTATGTAGACAGACGTTGGCACTTCTCACTGGTAACCAACGAATCAACACTTGCTAATAAAAAAGCTAGTAAATAATAAATAATAAATATGTAATTAAGGTTAATACAATTAATCTTATTTTGATGATATATATGCCTTTGTTTAACACATCTTTGTTTAACACATCTTTGTTTAACACATCTTTGTTTAACACATCTTTGTTTAACACATCTTTGTTTAACACATCTTTGTTTAACACATCTTTGTTTAACACACTTTTATTTGTTTGAAATATATGTTGTTTAATATACTTTGTTTAATTGAAATATATGTTGTTTAATATACTTTGTTTAATTGAAGCATAACTAAGTTGGCAATATCTGGATAAAGAGAAACATGGATAGATAAAATGTCTATGTCCACATGAGAACACAAGTGTGTGCTAACACACAAATTAATGTTGTTTGTCTCTTTTTTACATCTAAATAAAAACACGTTAATAATATAAAGATTAGTCTAGTTAATCTTATCAAACAAGTATATCTCAAGCAGTTGTAATATTTTGTATAATCAAAGGTATGTTAGGTACTTAAAAAATATTTAGTCACTTGAATTAACAACAATGTGTGTATATATACATATATTATATGATTAAATCTGTCTGGGACAGATTAAAATTTTAATAGATAGATAGGTTGTTACATTTTTAAATACATTAAACTGTAATAGTTAGATTAACATATTCTAAGGATATGTTAAGATATAATGTTTAAAACAGGGTAACTCTATAGCTGTTAATCTTATTCTTGTTCAAGTTAGTAAACTTTGAATTTTGAAGATATCAAATAGATAACAATATTATGTTTACCAGTTTTGTATACAATTGTACTAGTGTAATATTGTGTAATGTTTATGGATGATTAAAATCACAAACATTACACGATTACACTAATATTTGCTTTAATAACTACTAAGTGTGTTACACTAGTAATTTATTTACTTATATAAGTAAAATTACATGATATCCGTGATTCCAACTATCCACGAATAACATGTAGCCCAAATCTTATATTTCACGATAGCAACTACTTATTCATACCACTATAATTATAAAACATTTGTGAATGAGATTGTGAATGAGATTGTGAATGAGATACTGTGTAATTACATTATCGTTTACTTATAGTTATTTATTCACATTAATACTTAAACTAACAACCATTTTATTTGGAGTATTTTGACTTCTGAGTTAAGACTAAAACTTTTGTTTACACCAATGGTTATTCATTTCATATTAGTACAATTACATAAGCGAAGCAGGCTGCTTGTGAGACTAAGTCTCACAAAAGGCTAATATCTGTGTAATTAACTGACCACAAAAAGTTATGGTGTTATCTTAACATTTCTATATCACCAATTAATATTTATATTAGGATAGTAAGATAATTTTGAATTAACTTGCTATTTTGAGATTTGTAGTTGTGATGGTTAATCACTATTATGATCACATATTAATGTATCAAAAGTAAATGTATGTTAAAAATAATTATGAGTTTGACGTGAACAATTACAACAAACATTTTTGGCAATTTTCTTAAACTCAACAATATTTAAAAATATGTAGTCGAGATGTAAACTTTATTTTTGTGTTGTTAACATGTTTGTAACATTTTGGTGAGTTTAAGAAAATTGCCAAAAAATGTTTGTTGTAATTGTTCACGTCAAACTCATAACTAGATAAATATTCCATTATGTCAGTGGATAAGGAAGAGTGGATAAACAATAAAAAGAAAATATTAACACATGGTATATAACAGTATAGTTACATAATATTTGTGGTGAGTTGCTTAGCGCAGCTTGCCTTCGGCTTACACAAATTTTATGTAATTGTACTAAGATAATTAAGTAAATAATTATAACTTCTGATTGAAAGGTGTAATGAGAAGAAAAGGGGTGGGGAGAATGAAGATGAAGCTTTATGATTAATGAGTGGTCATCAATGTAATTTACCTGGTAAATTACATGCTATCTGTGTAAGCCGAAGGCATTTCTCTTTAGAGTATAGCTGCGCTAAGCAACTGACCACAAAGATTATGTATATTTATTAATACGAATTATTAGTCACTAGAGTATATAATATGGTAATATTATAATTACCTATTTTTTCCTCATTACAAAGACCGTAATATTACAGATAAGAATAATTACTATTTGTGATAGTAATCTATTTAAAATGTTAAGTTGAAGACTTTTGGATTGGGATTAACCATCTTACAATTATCACAGGGTTGTATCCTATATATTGGTGAGTAGAAAGAATGCGTAATCACACTTATAATTAACTAATTATTCTAACATAATTACAAATAAATCAATAGTTAATAATGTATGTGTACTCGGCGTCTAACATAATATCTGTGGTGAGTTGTCTACACAAATTTTATGTAATTGTACTAGAATAATTAACAATTACATTAACAATTACATATTGAATATGTAATATTAATAACGTACGTGTATGTTATACAACATATAAAAAGGTATAACTTTACTTGTATTATCTATTAAGTTAATGTAGATGTTTGTTATATGTATGATAAAAATAATATCTACATTAGTTAAGACAATGATATCTTTATCTACTTGTGACACATCTAATAAACATGTATTTTTTATTCAATCCGGATAAAAAGATGTTTATTCAAAGTACTCTACCCCTTACCCCCCCCTCACCCTCACCCTCATCCACTCTTACTGGGTGTTATTCTTTGTTTAATCAAAATACCATCTGTTGTATCTGGTGTTTTGAATTGAAAATGTATGATTGTAGTTTTAATATATCTGATATATTTGCACATACTTACTAATGTAATATACTTAATATATTACACTAAAATGTAGTATTGTATTTTTATAACATTAATAACATATTATGTTATTACCTACTATTGTTAACATTGTTTGTTGTTTTAATGACATCACATACACTTGATATTATATTACCACGAAAGTTACATGCATGAAGTTTACAATGTTCAACTATATAGTAGTACATAAGTGTTAACACTCAAGTGTTTATTATTTTCAGTAAAGTATATACTAAATAATATTTAATACTATTAATACCATTAAACATAGTTTATATTGTTATTTACATGTTGAACATGTAAAATTATTATGATTTGTGTCTTTGTATGTATGTATATTAACACTCTGTTTACTTATTTAATTATCAGAGTAGCAGAAAATATTAATCTCCGACTCCAATTTGCGATATACAGCTCCAGGATGTTGAAAGTAGTCATTTCCAGTATAAACCAGATTGCGGTGTTTGGGGTCAAATGTACCATCATCAAATGATTGATCTACATAATTAAAGAACACGGTAGAACAAGTAGTAATAATTAGGTATCCAAGTAACTTACCACCGGCTACAACGTAACTACGCAAATTAATATCATCCACAGTATCTTCCCTTTGAATAAGGGATTTATGAGATTCAATGAATCCTGATAGATGGGAATGTTGCTGATACAGTTGTGACCTGGAATTGTACAATTCTGGCTTACCATAAGCTGTTGGAAGAACGAGGAAAAGAATAACCTTATCATCGTGCAGTATCTTATATACTGTTGTATCTGCTATTCTCTGTTTAAAAACATAACTAGGGTAACTTCCATTAGCATCGAGTTGTTTAACTTTAAAACCAATACTCATAATTATTTTTTATAACACATAATACCATGACCAATATAATCAGTTATTGTTGAATAAGTGGAGTGTGTATTATACATCAACTTTTGATCTTTGACTTTTAAAATGCAAACATAGTTTAACATCCTTTTTTTCTATATTTTATTCATTGGGATAGAAGGAAGGGGGAATAGAGAGAGAGGAGGGATAGAGGGAGAATCGGGGATAGAGGGAGAATGAGGTTATAGTGTTTTAGGTTGTGATACAGAAGCAAATTAAAGGTTAAAAAATGCGAGTAACTATTAAAAGTAAAAGGTATCGTATAAATTATTGACAATTATAATTTGTTACTATATTTATAATTATAAATGGTAGTAGATATTCAGGCAATTCATACCGGTCCAATATTCGGAGTGTTCATTGAGACTGGTGCGTCAGTGCCAATTGCTAACGCACTGTTAAATGAATCTGGCGCGTCAAAAACAGTGTATATGAGTGAAAGTCCATATAACCAACAATATGTAACACATAAGTATGGTTTGGACCCAAATATCAGATCTGTTAGTCCACAATTTGTTATCAAAGTGCTTGACTATTACCAGGAGTTAATTGATAATAACACAATCAACACTATTTACGTGTCAACCTTTCAGGTCAGTAATGAAGATTCAACTATGTTAACTCATGGCTGGATCGGACTTAATTACAATAATAATATAGTTCTTTACCATATTAGTGATAGGTACCGATTATTATCACGAAAACGACATATTATAAATATAAAAGAAATAGGTCTTAAATTGTTATCCAGTATGAATCTACCACTCATGAACATCAATGATTTATGTGTTGACATAATTATACCAAACAACACGAATAATGTTTATAACATTTACAACTACATGGGTGTCAATGACATAATTTGTTGGAATCTTGATTTTGTTATGGTACGAGCTGAAGACTTATTTCGTGACAATAAACACATATGGATACACAATATTGACATTAACAACATTGATGACTCTCCTCTTCCTCTTCCTCTCCCTTATACTGCGAACTCTACCATTGTATATTTAAAAGTCGATCCCGAAACCATTAATTATAATTATAATTACACAATGAGATACGTGAAGAGTATTTGTAATGCTGGATATTGTTGTACTACAGGTATGATGTCAAACCCAAAAGTGTACTTTGAAACACAGTTTCCAAACTTGTTGGTAAATTAACATTAATGTTAATGTTAATATTGTAGTCCTCCACCCACCTGGTTACAATTCTCCTTCATTCTATTCTTCCATCTTTCCACTTTTCCATTCTTTCATCTTTCCATTCTTCTATTCCATATTATATATGTAGGAAGTTACAAGTTTGTAATCACTGTGTCTTTGTTTACCTGATCAATAGGTAAAATAACAACTGTAACCATCCATACAACTACATATCATTAGTTACAAAGTATAACAACTTAACGAATATCTTTATATCTTCGAGATATATAATAACAAGAAATAATATGTATACTTATATAAAATGTTAAGATAACATACTTTTAATATGTTTTTTTGTTTACTTTATGTTGTATGTTAAGTAAATAAATATAATTAAGACTGTTCTTAGTATCTATAAACATAATATTAATTGGAGTAAGAGATATAAGAATATGGGGAGGGATGCATAAAGATTATTTAGAATAATCTTAATATGTCTATGTTAATAATATATGTATTACAGTGATATAATTATAATAATTATAGTAATTACACACTAGTGAATAAAAAAGTATGTAAAGAGTTTGTTAACGTAATTACATTGGAGTGGGGTGGTTAAGTGTGTGTAATTACATGTAATTACATAAAATACATGTAAGCGATTGTGAGCCTGTTTGTAAACCTTAGGTTTACAAACAGGCTCACAATCGCTTAGACGGATTTT
>Ga0302300_1001579_pt1 | contig 12753 bp, 12 predicted proteins | sample III_Palsa_E1_1_FD_198756 | JGI IMG/M metagenome (GOLD analysis project Ga0302300, IMG submission 198756) | Peat permafrost microbial communities from Stordalen Mire near Abisko, Sweden - III_Palsa_E1_1 | ecosystem: Environmental > Terrestrial > Soil > Palsa > Peat permafrost | place: Sweden... | reverse complement strand
TTCTTATCGCCCATATCATTTATTGGTGACCTGCACTATTATATAGTCAACTTAATTCATATTTTTGCTACCATGTGATTACTGCCCAATGGGTTGTGTGATCATGAAAATTTTTATTAAAGATATTGCGTTTAGCAAACTCGTTTTAGAAAACTGGTAATTTTTTAAAGGAGACGAGAATAAGCAAAACGCTCATGCCAATGGTGTGGGCTAACTTATTTTCGTCTCCTGGTATACCAGTACCTCTAAAACGGATAGGTTATGCCCGCGCCATTTCTGTTTATAACCCTTAGTTACTTTATGAAATTATAATATACATACCTGTCCTGCCTGTTATAATAATTAACATGCAGGCATACAAGCTAATCTACCGTATGAAGATTAAAGCACTCATTGACCGAAACTTTACCACAACTTCCATTTTAGATGACACGCGGGATGTCTCTAATTATCTAAATGAACTTGATTACCTTGCTGTAATGGATGAGGAAATGCAGATGGCCGGAATTGTAACCCTAAAAGATTTACACACACATCCTGAAAGCCGGAACCTCATAGATTGTGATATTCAAAAGCCAAAAGTTTCCCCCGAGCAAACCATATTTGATGTTTTTCAAATCATGCACGATACAGGCTACGAATTTTTGCCTGTTTTTGAAAATGAAAAATTTATCGGGGTTATTTCTTTAATGAGTATTAACACGCGATTTGCCCAGGCGCTAAAAGAAAGTAAGCAGGACTATCAAAAGGTCATTCATGATCTGCGAAACCCTATCAGTAATTTAAGCGGTCTTATCCAATTGCTTAGTACCTCTGTTGCTGATGATGAAAACCACGATCTGATAAAATTATGCAGTTTGTCTTGTAAGCACGCCATTGACATTTTGGATGATCTACTCTACGTTGAAATTGACGAAAACAGACCGTTAACGAAAGAGCCAACAGAAATGAACAGTTTTTACAGTCAATGCGTTTCGGAACAAATGGGTTTGAGCCTCTTAAAAAATATTAAGATAGAAACGGATTTATGCCAGGATAAGGTAATTAAGGATATTGATCGCATCCAAATCAAGCGGGCTGTACAAAATGTAATAAGTAATGCGATCAAGTTCTCTTATCCAAATTCCACGGTCAAAATTAGTAGTAAGACAGAGGGTGGTCAAGTCATTTTAAAGATACTTGACGCGGGCATTGGAATATCCGAAAAGGATCAGCCCGAGATATTTAACCGGTTTACTTCCGCTGGCAGGCCCGGTACAAATGGGGAACCATCAACCGGCCTGGGGCTATGCTTTACTAAACAATGCCTTGAACAGCATGACGGCAGCATCTATTTTAAAAGCACTGAGGGAAAGGGCACCAAATTCTATATCAGCCTGTAATGAGAAAATGGGAAATCACGGTTGAAATAAACGCGCCTATACAGGTTGTTTGGGACAGGCTGACTGATTTTGATAACGAAGCCAAATGGAACCCCAATGTGACAAGTTCCGCGATCCGTACCGTTAAAACTTATGGAACGGGTACGATGATTACAGTTAACCGGGGTTGGACACACCACTTGTTAACGATCAAAGAATTTCAGCCGGATACATTCCTGTCCATAGATTTTAAAGGGGATAACACAACCGGAAGATCTGAAAATTTTCTTCAACAAAACGATAAGGCTACGATATTAAAGCATGAATATTTTTTAGAAATAAAAGGGCTTAACAAATATTTAAGGATATTTACACGAACACGTTTAAAGAATGAAATATTGGCCTTAAAGAAGTGGATAGAAACAAACAGGATTACAAAAGTAACATAAGAATTACTCAATGTTAAAAAAGGCAGGCTATATACTTTTCTTATTTCTTGCCAGTTGTACAGCGTCAAGACCAGCTATCGACAACTCCGCAATTATTAGTAAACATGCTAAGCCAATAAAAGTATTTGGCGTCGGTAATTGGAAGCCGGGATATTCGGTCTTGACGCTCGTGGATGCCAACTCAAATTATTTTGTCATCATAGCCAAAACCAACGATAGCTTACGTAAAGGCGTAACCTATTTGCCTTAACTTTTGCTATAACCTGACAAGCTGCGCTATTAAGGGAAAATCATAGGCATCCACAAACAATTTTACCCCTGAAGGATATTCCAATGTAACTTCTTTACGATTTTGTTGTTCGTCTGCAACTATCCATGCCGAAGCAACTTCAGTACTGTAGCCGGGAGTAACTCTGTAATTGGAATAAGGCCGGGGCCGGAAATCTATCAGCCAGGCCAAAAGTTCAATATTTTTTTCATCAGTGTTGGTGCCCTTTTTTAAGAAGTTATTCAGAGGTTTGAATTTATCGGGGTCGAAACGCCTGATCGCTGATTCATAAATTTCTTCGTTGTCCGGCCTCTCCAAAAATGACCTGAGCATTCGGTAATCAGACTTATCAAGTCCTTTTCTAAAAAGTAATAAGCACTCGTTACGAAGCTTAGCGGCGGTTGGGTGTTTTAGGTTTAGGTTTAGGGAAAGTTCACCTGTACTTTTTTTGTTTTGATAAAATTGCCAAATATCGGCTCTGTATTGTTCCATTGTTTCTCAAAATTTAGAGAATAAAATTAGAGAATTTGAAAGCCTCCATCAGCGTAATAATAAATGATTTGGGATTTTACGGTTTCCCGTAATTTTTGAAATTTTATAGTTCTTATCTTTCCCACATGGAAAATCAACAAAACCAACCTGAAAGGCAATCCATTACGGAAATGGTACTTAGAATATACGTTGCACGTTTTTTACGCAAAGAACTTAACATTGAAGAAATGATTGACGTCTTTGATTTAGTAGAGCAGGCTCCTGATGGAAAGTCCAGAATAAACATTTTATCAGAAAAAGGGTACGCAAGAGATGTAACTAAAGAGCAGATTGATGAAGCTATAGTCCTTGTAGAAGATTATCCTGAATTTTTATATGGACAATTACCGAAAGATGCCATATTGCAATACTTGGCAGACTTCCAGCTACAACAACTCGGAAAAAGAAACCTTACAGAAAGGGTTATCGGGTTAAATGATGCAGGCTTCTTAGACCCAACGCTGGATGCCAGTGCGATGATCTGTGTTTTTGACTTAATAGAACACAACGACGATGGAGATGCCCGTATAAATCGCCTTATTGAAGAAAAATGTGTTATTGAATTAAATCAGCAGCAAATTGAAGAAGCTATTGGGTTATTAAATGATTTTGGGGAACAAACGAATAAAGAATAAGGTATTAAACTAAACTACCCTAAATTCACTTTATGCTCTCTATGTTATTATCAGTCAGCCACTGAATAAATGATTGTTTGTCTTTTGGGGTATAATGGATAATCGTTTTGTCTTTTAGCATAATCGTTATGACACTTGACGAGGCTATATATTTGCTTAGCAAAGTAATATTGTATTCAAAATCAGGATAGGTCTGCGATAAGGTCATAAGCTAATGAAAAACGTAAATATATTTTATTACAAAATATTAATCTCGTTCACTTTGTTCAGTTCAATTAGCGCTCGTATTCTCATCATATAATGAACATCCTTGAGCCAGTTTTGCTTATTAAAACATTGTTTTTTATCCGATAAATTGCTCTCTAAATGCTTATTACACTATCATCGAACGCCATTGATTAACTATTTATCATTAGCCTCGTTTGGCCAATTTATATCAGGTTTGATTATAGTAATCAATTCTTTAACAAGATCTTTTAATCCAGAATCAACGTTATATGAACCAAAATAACAACTTACACTGTTGTTATAATTTCCAGAACCATTGTTGATGTAAATAGGCATGTCATCATCTGAGAGGAAAATCGCGGCGGGCAACTTATATAATGAGGATAATTTGACCGCATCGTCGTAAGTAGGTTTTATTTCCCCGGTAAGGATTTGTAAATATTTAGCAAGATCAATATCAGCTTGTTCCGCTGCTTGAGAATTGTTCCAACCGTTCCTTTTGTTTTCTTCTTCTAAAATAAGTGATACGTTCATAAGTAATTTTATTTGTTCTTCAGTAGTTTATCAAGTAATATTATAAATGTCTCTCGTTCCTCACGCGCTTTTGAAAGTTCAGCTTTAAGCAACTCCACAAGTTCTTTATTCAGTTCACCACTAATATTTTCATATTTTTCTATAGTGCTATTAATGCTATTGTGATAATTGCCGGTGCCATTATTGTAATAGATTGCGCTGGCATCTGACGAAAAGAAATATTCCGGGTCAATTTCATATAATTTGGAAAGCTGTTTAGCTCTTTCGACTGTTAGCCTGGTTTGCTCTGCTTCAAGCTTAAAATAAGTAGATTGACTTATGCCTAATTCATTTGCTACATACTCTTGGCTGTAGCCATGTTGTTCCCTTAATTTTTTAAGTTTTACACCAATATCCATTATGTAATTTTTATCACTAAAGGTAATTAAATGTAATTAAAATATCGTAAAAAGTAATTGAATTAATAATTTGATTATAAGATATTTACGATAACATAAAAAGTATTCGTTAAAGCAAAGTTATAAAATTATCCCTTTTTATGGCCTTAAAAAGTCATAAGAGTGAATAATTTTAATAGTTTTTAAGAACTAAGTAAAGATATAGAATAATTACATTTGTAGACTTCTCTTGAATTAAGAGTGTCTACTCACGAGCCTCGCCAGCGAATCTGGAAAATTACACGCGATGGTAAGTGGAGCGCACGCCCTATACATGTGATAGGGTTGGTGCTCGCTTATGTCAATGTGTGTACCCTTACCGAAAGGTAAGGTTGGCCCTTCCAGAGCCTGCTGACATTAGACTTATAGCGGGTTACCGGCCCTATTGCATTTTATAGCCGCCCGACATTTTCTAATGGCTTGCCGAAATTTCAGCAATGGGCATGGAAAATGAATTTAGATAATGAAAACCTTATTTTTTTACTTCAGCAACTCCAACTGGGCAATGAGCGTGCGTTTTCCCAACTTTACGATCATTTCAGCAAACCACTGTATCGCAATATCTTGTATTTAGTAAAAGACGAAGAAAACGCTCAAGAACTTCTTCAGGAGCTTTTCCTCCATATTTGGATTAAACGCGAAGAAATTGACCCCGGCAAAAAATTTTCAGCGTTTTTATACAAAACTGCAAACTTTTTAGTGCTGAAACATTTCAGAAAAATAGCCCAGGATAAACGTCTTATTAATCACTTAATAATCATTACGATAAACCATGTAACCAATGCTGAAGAAATTATTATAGACCAGGAAATTCATGCACTTTTAGCAAGAGCAATCGAAAACCTGCCTCCGCAACGTAAAAAGGTATTTACGCTTTGTAAGTTTGAAGGTAAAAGTTATCAGGAAGTTGGCGAAATTTTAGGAATATCTACAGAGACTATCAGAAATCAAATAGTGGCCGCTAATAGGTCGGTTAAGGAATTTTTTCTTTTGCACAATGATTTAGCGGTAATACTTATTTCATGCTCACTATCTTTTATCCTTACGCAAAATTGCTTTCCAACCTATGGTACTTGATGAACGAAAAGTAAATCTTGGTGATGTTGATTTAAATGTCGCACTCGAATTTCTAAACGATTTTTTTTCATCGGGCCTGCCGAAAGAACATCGCAAAGACTTGAAAAAATGGCGTTATTATGTAATTAATGAAGAACAGTATCAAGGTCGCCACGGAGCTGGGCATGTTCTCGCTGTTTATGAGGAAACAATTCAATTGATCGAAGCTGCTAATCAGTTTTTGAAATTTAGCGACGTTTTATCATTATCTATATTAGCAGATAATAATCAGATTGAACAAGAAAAAATAGATTTGGAATATTTCCCGAAAAATCTTTCGGTCAAAAGACTTTTCAACCCTTTAATTGGAATAAAAAGATTTTTTAAAGAATTAACATTAGATCAATATAAAGATTTGTTCCACGAATGGTTGCGTGTAGCATTATCCAATAAAGCCGCTTTTGAAACTCTTACGGCCAAAGAAATTATTGACATTTACGAAAACCTTAGAATGCTTTATTCCGCTGCTTGGCTAATACATCAACGTGTAATGGTAAAGAATATCAAAGAAAAAGTAATACTTGAATAGCCCTTTTTAAATAGTTATGGTTACTGTTGGGAAATTCACCAACAGTGCGAGACGAAATCTATATTAAAAACCTCTTTAAAAGGTACCTCGATGTTCAATGCTCACCGGACGAAATCAAGGAATTGTTTAAACTAATAAGTAAAAAAGAGAATGAAGAATTTTTCTACGCATTGATAGGCCAAGAAAATAATGATATTGAGTTAAAACCGGTATCATTTGCATCGGAAGAATGGGCCATTAGTAGAGTTAAATCCGTTCTCCTTAGCGAAGTTAGGTCACAAATCCCTAATAAACCCCAAAAACCTAAATCCACTTATAAAATTCCGAATACCTGGCTAAAGATCGCCGCTTTATGGCTGGTCATTGGTTCTGCAACCATGTTTATGCTATTCAGGCATTTCACTGACAAATATTATGCTCAAATCAAGCAGCACACCCAACAATTAGTCACAAAAAACGGCCAGAGAAAATTTATCCAATTATTCGATGGTACTAAAATATGGCTTTATCCGTCCAGTACGATAAAATATTCAGATCAGTTAATTAAAAATTATCGGGAAGTTACACTGGATGGAGAAGCCTTTTTTGAGGTTGCAAAAGATAAGAAGCATCCATTTATTATCCATAGTGGTAGGATGCAAACAGAAGTTGTCGGCACATCTTTTAACATAAAATCTTATAGCAAACAGAATATTTACAATGTTACCGTAGTTACAGGCATCGTAAGAGTCTCTATGTTATCTGCAAAAAAGGAGAAGCTGTCAGAGGTTATTTTAAAACCGAAGCAACAGGCCATCTATAACAACGCGCAAGCAACATTAGCCGACAAATCAATTGCAACGGTTGACGCTGTAATAAAAAAGAAAGACGGCATATTAAGCTATGACGGAACGCCGGTGCCGGAAGTCGTCACGGACTTCAGGCGATATTATAATCAATCCGTTGAACTGGAAAACAAGTCGGCAACCTGCCTTTGTTACGGCGAATTTGACACGTCAAAGCCGATAGATATTGTACTGCGCCAGTTGGCTGCGGCTATCGGCGCTACCGTTCGGCAAACAGACAAAGGATATTTTTTAGAGGGGGGGTGTAGTGATAAGTAGTATAACAAAGGATAATAAGGACTGCTGTTTCAGGTAGTCGCCTAACCAAATTTTAACGAACAAACTTAACTGCAAAAAAATGGAAAGTTGCTTTACAGGAATGCTATTGCCCTTTTTGTGGCTCATTCGACAATCCCCGCCGCTAATACGCCTATTAGAATTTCACATCACATTCTCACTTAACCCTATTAATTAAATACTATGCTTAAAAATTTACGCTCCATATTAAGGTACAAATCATTTGTATTAACCGTTGCCACTACCTGCTTTTTAAACTGCGCCCTGGCAACAGAAATAGCGCGGTCACAAGAGTTAGATAAGCGCATTTCAATAAATGTAGAAAAGAAAACATTAAAAGAAACGCTTGACCAAATTTCCAAACAGGCGCACATAGGTATTATATACAGCAATGCCAAAGGCATCCTGAAAAATCCGGTCACTATTCACGCCGAAGATCAGCCGCTTACCAAAGTACTGACGGATTTATTATCGCCGCTCAAGCTAACTTACGAAGTTATAGGCGACCAGATCGTTGTAAAATTTGATAACACAAACTCCCGGCCTACCTTGCAAAAGCAATCGGAAAAACAAAGATTTCCGATTAGGGGAAAAGTTACAGACGGTAATGGCTCACCGTTGCCTGGGGCAACTATCAAAATTAAGGATGGGCCAGCTTTGGCAACTACTGATAGCAACGGAGAATTTGAAATTAACAACGTTGCAGATAGTACTGTGTTACAAGTCTCTTTTGTCGGGTATGTTACCAAAGAGATTGTTGTCACATACGCAAATTATTTGACCATTTCGCTTGAAAGTGGCAGCAATCAACTTAATGAGGTATCTGTAGTTTCTACGGGGTATCAAACTATTCCAAAAGAAAGGGCGACTGGAAGCTTCGACCTAATAGATAGCACCTTAATAAACCGAGCTGTAAGCACCAATATACTTGATCGATTAGATGGGGTAACGAGCGGATTAATAATTAATCAAAACAAACTTAATCCTAATAGCACTAATATTACTATAAGAGGCACAAGTACTCTCTTTGCCAATGATCAGCCACTAATTGTGTTAGATAACTTCCCTTATGAAGGAGATTTGGGAAATATTAATCCAAATGACATTCAAAGTGTAACAGTATTAAAGGATGCGGCAGCTGCAAGTATTTGGGGAGTGCGAGCGGGTAATGGAGTTATTGTGATAACCACTAAGAAAGGGAAATTAAATATGACCCCTCAGATAAATTTTAACGCAAATGTTACTTTTTCTAACAAGCAAGATTTATACTATACTCCACAACTTACATCCTCACAATACATTGGCGTAGAAACGTACCTTTTTGATCAAGGATATTATAATAATACTTTAAGGGATGACTACGATGCCATATCGCCGGTTGTGGCAATCCTAAATGCCAATAAAAACGGACAACTTACGGCGGCTCAAATGAGTTCCCAACTAACTGCCTTAGCGAATGATGATGTGAGATCAGATGAAAACAAATATATTTATCGTAAACCAGTTAATCAACAATATAGTCTAAGTGTAGCTGGTGGCGGCAATGCTAACCGGTATTTTATTTCCGCTGGATTTGACGATAATCTGCAACCAATTGTATCAAATAGTTACAATCGTGTAACATTAAATGCCAATAATACCTATTCCTTAATAAAAAACCGACTGGAATGGACAAGTGGTTTACTTTTTACGCAAAGTACAACTAAACAAAACAGCAATGGCTTTGTCGCGTCTACCCCATATGAAATGTTAAAGGATGCAAATGGCAACAATCTACCAGTTGTACACGGATTGCGCAGTTCCTATATTGATACGGCAGGGACAGGGAAATTGTTGGATTGGCGAGATATACCACTAAATGATAATTATTCAAACCAAACAACTTCGTTAACCGATTATCGCTTCAGTAATCAAGTCTCATTGAAAATAGTGCCCGGTTTACAACTGTCCGCCCAATATCTTTATGAAAAAGGTTCTACAGACTTAGTTCTGGACAATTCAGCGAATTCTTATTATGTCCGTAACCTTGTTAATACATACTCTCAAATCGATCCTGTAACCGGGCAAGTAACACAAGCTATACCGGACGGGGATATTCTGAGTAAAGACAACAGCAATTATACACTGAATACGGGTCGTTTGCAACTGAACTTTGACAGGAAATTTGGTAAAGATCATCAAGTTACTGCTCTTGCAGGCTATGAAATCAGTAACTATACAAGCACAGAAGATGCCTACACATTTTATGGCTATAATCCTGCTACGAGCGCGAATGGAAACCAGTCTATTGACTTCACCTATCAATACCCTCAATATTATGGATATAATACCGGACAAATACCTACGGGGCTTACAAGCCAAGGTACAACGGATAGGAACCGTTCTTATTTTGCGAATGCGTCTTATAGCTATAAACACAGATATATTATTACAGGGAGTGCCCGCAGGGATGAATCAAACATCTTTGGTGTCAGCACTAACCAAAAAGGTGTACCGCTTTGGTCAACCGGATTAAAATGGAAAATTAATGATGAACCCTTTTATAAATGGGATTTCCTACCACTGTTAGCTCTCCGTGCCACTTACGGGTACAACGGTAATACAGACAAGTCAACTACTGCATACCTGACAACATTGTCATTAGGATCAGTAAATTCATTTAACGCCCCATACTTACAGATTATCAATCCCCCCAACCCCTCACTTCGTTGGGAAAAAGTGGGTGTGACTAATTTGGGGATTGATTTTGGATTGAAAAACAATATACTCACCGGAACAATAGAATATTATATCAAAAATGCAACCGATCTAATTGCAAATACCCCGGTTGCTCCACAGTCCGGAGTAACCCAATTTCGCGGCAACGCAGCTGATATGCGCGATAATGGGGTTGACATCCAGTTTAACTTAAGAATTTTAAATTCTGCGATTTCCTGGAACACGATGATTCTTTTTAATTACGTAACAAACAAAGTAACCCATTATGAATTGAATGCAGGCACAGATTTAAATATCGCACAGGGTAATTACGTTAACCCGCTCGTTGGTTACCCGCTTTATTCAATTTTTAGTTTTCTAAGCGCAAAATTGGATTCTAAGGGCAACCCTCAGGGCTATCTAAACGGTCAGCTATCGGAAGATTACACATCAATTTTAAATTCAACGAACTCAACCAGCCTTATTTATAATGGTTCAGCCACACCTAAATATTTTGGGACCATTTTCAATAATTTTAATTATAAGCGTTTCGCCTTGTCTGTCGGCATTGGTTATAAGTTGGACTATTATTTCCGTAGAACGTCGCTTAATTATGGTTCCCTGTATGGTGGTAATTTTAACCAGGCTGATTTTAATAACCGTTGGCAAAATCCTGGAGACGAAAACCATACTTATGTGCCTTCCATGATTTATCCGGATAATATTTACAGAGATGAGTTTTACACCTATTCAAATGTACTTGTCGACCGCGCAGATAACATCAGGCTAAAAGACCTCAGGTTCAGCTATGCATTGGATAAACAATTAATTCCAGGTCTGCCTTTCAAAACATTACAGGTCTATTTTTATGCGAATAATCTCGCTATTCTGTGGCGGGCAAATCATGATGGCCTTGACCCGGATTCACCATATGCACCTCCTCTGACCAAAACGTTCTCTTTAGGACTTAACGCTTCTTTCTAACTTAAAAATTGATGAAAATGAAAAAAATAAATAATCTCATGGTTGTTGGTTTCATCTCACTATTATGTTCCCTGTGTATCGCTTGCGAAAAGAACTTTTTAGATGCGAAACCAAATACCTCTATTGTTACTCCAACCTCATTATCTGATTTCCAGGAATTACTGGATGTGGGAACATCAAACAGAACATCTTCACTGCCTCAATTGTCGTGTGACGATTACTATATTACAAACTATTCTTCCTACACGGCATTACAACCAACAGAGCGAAATGCGTATGTATGGAACAAGGATTTATTCGGCGGACAAATTGCCCGTGCGGATTGGAACGCACCTTACACTTCAATTTTTTCGGCTAACAGCGCAATTTCCGGACTAAGCGCTTACAAAGTAAGTAGTAGTGACCAGGTACAATATAATAATATAAAGGGCCAGGCCTATTTTAACAGAGCTTTCGCATTTTTCGATCTTGTAAGAAATTTTTCACCGGCTTATGATCAAAAAACTGCGGCAACTGACTTAGGCATTCCGTTGAAGTTGTCTCCAAATGTTGACCAAATCCTACAGCGATCATCGGTTCAGCAAACTTATGATCAGATCATCTCTGATCTTAACACAGCTTGCAACCTACTCAACTCACAGGTACCAATTCAATATCGAAACCGAGCAAGTAAACCATCAGCCTACGCATTATTCGCACGAATATATCTGAGTATGAGAAAATACTCACAGGCAGAACTTTATGCAGATAGTAGCTTAGCATTATATAGCACTTTAATAGATTACAATACGGTAAGTAAAACGGCTGTAACTCCGTTTACGAATACTAATAACGAAACGACACTATGGGCGCAAGAATCTGCAGGCCTATATTTAAATGTTCAATATAATGCTTCAACAAACATAAATATCGATACAACTTTACTTGCTTCTTACCAACCCGGTGACCTTAGGAAGTCTATTTATTTTGTAACCACAAACGGCTTAACGAAGGCTAAAAGAGGGTATTCAGCCACGCCTTCACCATTTGTCGGAATTGCAACAGATGAAATATATTTAATCAAAGCAGAATGTGCCGCAAGACGACAGGATTACCCGACTGCACTTACTTATCTGAACACATTATTGGTTAATCGCTACACCAAAGGCACTTATGTGCCTTATACAACTGCTTCATCTGCTAATCTTCTAAACATTATTTTGCTTGAACGAAGAAAAGAGCTTGTCTGGCGTGGAAATCTAAGATGGGACGATTTAAGACGCTTAAATAAAGAGGGGGCAAATATTACCTTAACCAGGGTTTTAAATGGGGTGACTTATACGTTGCCGCCTAATTCACCTCTATATGTTTTCCCCATCCCGGATGATGAAATTGCTTTAAGCGGAATTCAACAAAATCTCAGATAATTAATGTTAGCATGAAAAGAAAATTAAAAATTTTTACGTCGGCAATTTGTCTTATTCCTTTAATTTCATCCGCGCAAATAGACAGCATATGTTTGCAAGGGCGATTCGTCGATACTGTGCCGGAACAAGGTGGGCGATTAGAAGTCCAAGTTATTCATCCAAACGCACCTTTTGAGAGGCAGACAATGTTCCTTCGTCTTTTTACTTCACCAATAATTGGGGGAAAGTTTAAGCTGTCAGTACCTGTCGAAAATGATTGGGTTGACGTTTATATATCGTGGATAAATAGTGCAGGCAAAGAAATGTTATTAAGTGGCGGAACATCAGGTTATACCTATCTAATGTACAAACGGGATCGGCCACAGCTCTTAATACGACGTAATGGAGGAGTTGATTTTTCAGGCGTGGGTTCGGAGAAACTTTCATGCCAGGAACAAATTAATAGCTTAGGATTTCT
>Ga0302300_1001578_pt1 | contig 12764 bp, 14 predicted proteins | sample III_Palsa_E1_1_FD_198756 | JGI IMG/M metagenome (GOLD analysis project Ga0302300, IMG submission 198756) | Peat permafrost microbial communities from Stordalen Mire near Abisko, Sweden - III_Palsa_E1_1 | ecosystem: Environmental > Terrestrial > Soil > Palsa > Peat permafrost | place: Sweden... | reverse complement strand
AGTTGTGCAGACATGCTGTAGAAGCGTTGCGTACCGCCGTCTGCCCTGGCAAGTTGCATATCCGCAATAGCCCTGGCTATGCGTCCGTTGCCATCGTCAAACGGGTGTATGGTTACAAACCATAAATGCGCAATGGCAGATTTTATTACAGGGTCGAGATCTGTTTTACTATTAAACCAATTTATAAACTCCCGCATTTCTTTACCTACTACTTCTGCGCCGGGGGCCTGGTAGTGCAGCTTCTCTTTGCCCAACGCCCCGGATACTACCTGCATGGGGCCTGTTTCGTCTTTTCTCCAGCCGCCTACTGTAATTTTGTGCATACCGCTTCTGCCCATAGGGAACAAAGCCGCCTGCCAGTCGAACAGCCTTTTGGCGCTTAATGGTTTTTTGTTTTGCTGCACAGCGTCAAGCATCATTTCCACAACGCCGTCCACGTTTCTGTCCGATTCTACAAGTCCTGATATATCCATACCCAAATGCCTTGCGATGGACGACCGCACCTGGTCGGGCTTCAATAACTCTCCTTCTATCTCGGTAGATTTTAATACGTCCAGCGTTAAAGTTTCTAACGAGGCTTCATCCTGCACAGAAAACCCCAGGGCCTCCATTTTGCCCATTAGTTTTCCCTGCATGTGGCGGGTTTCGGCAAGTTTAGCCAATAGTTCCTCTGCCCTCCAGGTGAACAGGGGCCAGTTTTTTTGTTGGTAGATGTAGATAGCTCTTGCCATTCTCCGCAAATTATGCGGTAAAAGTAGCTGTTATTCTCCGCAAAGGCAAGTTATTCAACGCAAAAAATGCGGGGAATGTGGGGTTGTTCTCCGCAAAGAGTTTGTTAGTTGGTTCGATTTGGTTCGAGATTAGACGAAAAAGGATTGCTGGGAAGACAACTCCCCTGCTCTCGCAACCTCTCGCTAAGCGCTCTTCGGCAACGCCATATCAACAAATTTATGGTGTAACTGTTTGACTATCTTCTCAAATTGTATATCTTAGAAACGCATTTAAAAAGAAATTTCATTTCTTGCAGGCGTCCCCGCCTGCAAGGTTAACTGCCCCAAACCTTGTTGGCGGGGATGCCAACAAGGGTATAAGAGATTGGCTTGGTTCGATTTGGTTAAGATTAGACGGTACTTATCCTAACCCTAGTTAGCCCCGGGCGGTGTAGTATCTGGTAGTTTTTTTACTTCTTTAGCGGGTAAGCTGTAGCCAATGGCAAACTGAAAATTCTGGTTGTGCAATCCCTTACCGGTTTCTGTTTTATATTGTTTTTCGATGTTTACCAGGCCACCGTAGTATTTAAGGCTGAAATTTAGCCCAAACTTTAAATCGTACCCAAGCCCTATGCCGTACCCGGCGTCTATGGTGGAATAAGAGGAAGTGTAAATGTCGCTTATGAATAGGGACTGCGGGCCATACTGATTGTTATAGCCTAAAACGCCGTCTTCTGTGGCGCTTAGCAAGGCGGACACGTAACCGCCAACTTGTAAGTTAAGCGCCTTTGTAGCGTAGTATTTAAGCGTAATGGGCATCATCAGGTAATCGAAATTCAAATCGGTAGTTCCGGCAACACTGTAGTAGGGCGGGCCGTAATGGTTGTAGCAGCCCATTTGCGAGTACCCCAACTCCATCATTAACCCCAGATTATGCCGCAGGCGCGCCTGGTAGTAACCGGTAAGGTAAAAATCTTTTTTCATGGTAGTGGTGTTGTAGGCAGAACCGCTAAGCTCCGAAAAGTTGACGCCTGCCCTAAAGCCAAACCGCTTATGCAAGTTGCCCTCTACCACATTAGCTGGCGCCATAGCCCTCTTTACCACATTACTATCTACCTGTGCCAACGATGCAGTAGATAGTAAAACTAAAAGCGATGCGGTTACATAAAAATGAAGCGTTTTCATGGGCAAAAAAACTGTAACAAAAATAAATAAATATCCTATACGCAATGTTACGTAACTATTAAATCTTGCTGTGGTAAGGTATTGAAGAAGGATTGTTTATTAGGGGTCTGTTGATTTTTAAAGGGGCTTTATACGGTTCTGCATAAGTAGTTTACGCCGCTGGCTCTTCCTGCACTCCCAGCATACTTATCAAATCGTTGTTGTTGTGTATTACTTTATCGCTGCCGTAAGCGGCCATGTGCAGCATGGCTTTTGCCAGTTGTGCAGAGGTGATTACGGAAGCTGGGGCAAATTTCTTTATAAGCGGAAAAAGGGGAATCATCATTTTTTCGGCAAGGGTAGGATGCGGCTTTTTATGCACGGGCATAATGCCGCCGGGGCGGGCAATGTAAAGCTTTTGGAAAGGCAGCTTTTGCAGGGCGTTTTCTGTTTGGCCTTTTACCCTGGCAAACAAAATGGAGCTTTTTTCGGCGCTATCTGCCCCTATGCAACTAAGGAACACAAAGCCAATGGCGGGGTTGGCCGCCAGCATGGCTTTTGCAGCGGCAAGCGTGTAGTTGCAGGTTATGTTTATGTACTGCTGTTTGCTTACCTGCGTTTGCGAAATGCCCAGGCACCACAGGCAGGCGTCGGCCTGTTTAAAAACTTCATCCAGCGCAGAGTAGTCTAAGAAGTTGTAATGGATAATTGTTGTTAGTTTGGGATGGGTTATATCCAGCGGTTTGCGCGCTATAGCGGTTACCTGGCCAACATCTGTGCATAGCAGCGCCTGCCTTACTGCCTCTGCGCCTGCAAGGCCAGTGGCTCCTGTAACCAGTATATCCAATTTTTTATTAGCCATTTGTAGTTGTACTTAAAAAAATCAGGATCTATTCGTAGGCCTGTTATGCATAACTTGTTTAAATGTAGAATTAAATTCTGGTATAATTTTGAAGACGTTTTAAGACCCCAAAAACTCAACGTATTGAATTTTACATAAATAAAGCTATTTTTTTGTGGTAATAGTTACTTTAAGATGGTTTCTTAAGTTCACACGCCTATTTTAGAGGCTATTGTTTGTATTTGGCTGGTTGTTACCGAATTGATTTTTTTTAATTATCTAAAAACCTTTGGCGCTGTGGCGTATAGTTAGTTGGCGCATGTAGCTTTAGGCCTCTTAATTTTTAGGGTTTTTATCCAATAAACTAAAAATAATCTTTATATGAATGGAAGGGCCGTATATCTTAATTATATTGGCGTTTATGTATAATATAAACTTTATCGGCCGGCGGCCGTAGGGGACTGTATGATGTATTTTTTTGTTATCATTTTACTTAGTTACCTGGCGTTGCTTTTTATACTAAAGGCAGCGCTGCCTGCCCGTTTGCGCCAATGCCCCAGGTGTAAAAGGGGAATACTAAAACGAGTTCCTAAAATGCTGAACGACCGAATTTTGAATGTGTTGTTGTTTTCTGTTATTAAAGTGAAACGTTACGAATGCGAGGTATGCACTTTGCAGGTATTGCGCATAAAGGCTGCCCGTAAAAAAATGGGTAATAGTGGGCTTACTTTGCAGGGCTAATGGTAGTTATACTTTGTTAATGCAGAGTTCCTTTGCGGGACTCTGCTAAGACAAGATTACTATTTCGTTGGAATAGCAATAACTACACCTTAGCCAGTGGCGCGCCGCCCCTGTTTAGCTCGGCTTTGTTGATGAAGGCCTGTAAGGAAGTATTTACTGTTTGGTCTGTCCACAGTTTGGCTACCTCGCCTATTAAATAGTTTCTGGTTTCGTCGGATGAATCGGCCATGTCGGCATATTTTGCATCGTCTATCTGTATGGTGAGCCTTAGAAAATTACCATCGTCCAGCAGCTCGTCGGCCTCGTAGCAGGTAGTAGTGTTTACGCCCTGCATCATTACGTCGCTTATCTCGGCGGCCCAGTTAAGCTCTCCGCCTTCCTCATACTTCTTGTTTGCCAAATCTTCGGTATAATGCCCGGTGCCTAACGACAGCACATAAAGGTCGGCAGGGAATGCTTTACTATCGTAGTTGTAGTAGTCCGACCCGTATTTACTAAGCTCTACTATGGCGCCTACGCTGGGGTTGTTCATAAACACTCCGCCATCCACACATACGCGTTGTTTGCCGCCGAACGAAAATTGGTAGGCGGGCAGGTAGGTGGGGGCTGCAGAGGTGGCGCGGCAAACGTCTACCAGCGATACATTTTCCAGAGGGTTTGTTTTTAGGTGCCTGCTTTTAAAGAATATGGCCTCGTTGTTAAGGATGTCGTAAGAGGGTACGAAGATGGGTTTTAGGCAGTCGCTTACTTTTAGGCCGTCCAGCAGGTTGGTTAGCACGGTTTGCAGCCCGTTGGGGCTATACTTGGGCCCCATTAGCGCCCTTACTTCCTGTATTATGTTGCCGGGCGGGAAAATGGTTTTGCCGTCCTTTATGTACAGTTGCTCCAGGTCGGCGGTGGTGTACTTTGGACGTTTGCCGTCGGCGCTGGCGGTTAGTGCGCAGGCTATAAGGCCGCCGGTGGAGGTTCCTACTATCATGTCGAACATATCGAAGGTTTGCACGCCGGTTAGGCTTTCTATATGTTGTAGTATTTTTATGGGGATGATGCCTCTTAATCCGCCGCCGTCGATACTTAGTATTCTAAATTTTGCCATAGCTGTTTTGTTGTTACCGTACCCTAATGTTAGTAAAAAAACGGGTAAGATAAAAAACAAAAGCAGGTTTTTTGAGGACATGAAAGTCATACTCAATGGCGGGGCGGCTTTATAAGGCCACTCCCTGGCCCCCTGCTGACCGCAGGAGTTTGACCACCCCCTGGCCCCCTCCTGAATGCAGGAGGGGGTAATATAGGAACTGGTATTATTAAAATTTGTGTGTGTTGAGAATATTTGCATAGCCTAATATACTTATTAAGTGGGTAGGTGGGGAAGTTTTGTGCTAGATAAAAAACTACTAGTTGAGGGAAAATATTACACTATAAAAAATTTCTCTCTGTTATTTGCCTGTAAATTTTCCTGATATTCTCTGATAATTTCTCTGTTATTTTGTTGGGCCATGTATGTTTTTTACTAGTTGTGATGTTTTTGCTGTGCCAGTTGGCATATTTAAGTGTAAAGTTGAAAGGTTAAAGTTTAAAGAAAAGAATTAGTTACTACTAGTTAAACAAAAAAAATGTTGTTTTGGTTTAATGTTTTAAAAAAAAAATAAAGGTAGCATAAAAATTAAGAAGAGTGAAAAATGTTTTTAATGTGGCTCACTCCACGGCCGTGGGGCCGAGTCTCTGCAACGGCTCTTGCTTAGAATCTGCACAACCTCCACTGACCCAAAGAATTCTAAGAGGAGCCTAACGCAGAGACTGATAGTTGTTGTAGCTTTAGTAATAGTAGTCGCTTGCGAGGAAGGGAGGGACTGCGGGGTAAAAAGGGCACAAGAAAGTTCTTGCGTCTGAGGGAACCTATTTTTTATTTATAATTTTTTCGGCCCTTTTTAATATTGCGAATTCGTATGCTACTATAAATGCTTTGTTAGCCCCAACATTATTTTTGTTTCTTTCCTCAGCATTGCAATATATAGGATGCCAATAAGATAAACTGTGCAATATTTCATGCCCTAGTTTAGACGCCCAGAATGCAGGATTATGATTATCAGCTAACCTGTCTGTATTTAATGATATATATAAATAGTTGCCGCCTGGTAATAACCTTGATAATTGCTTATCGGGGTTGTAATAGTAACTATAATAAGTTCTTCCCCACCAGCAATCTCCCTTATAGCTTGTAATTACCAGTAATGCTGGGTCGCCTGTAATTGTATTGAAGGCATTTTTTAATTGTTGCTGAAATTCTTTCACTCCCCGAGGTTTTACTCTTAATTTTAGAAAGGTTGTATAACCATCTGTATATGTAGAATCTGTATTATTTGAATACGTAGGAGGCATTGGGGTAGGAGATTCTATGGAGTTTTGAAATGCCTCTTCAATAATATCTTCCCTTAGCGCTAGTTCAGTATATATGTCTAATGCTTTGCGTAATATTGATTTTGCTTGTTCCGTAAAGTTAGGGTCTAGTTTTAGCGCAATATTTATATTTTCTTTCTTAGTTACTTCAGCATCGCTGGTAATGTCTATTAATGCAAGATTCTTAGCTAAAATGGAGTCAATTTTAAAATTTACTGAGTCACTTTTAAAATCAAAGGAGTCTCCAAGTTTATTATATTTGTTCAATAGTACTATGTTAGAATCTAATTTTGAGCGGGTGGGTTTATCAATAAATGCCGACCTTCGTTGATCATTCCAAACCCAGGCAGGTAGGTAGTAAGGGTGACGCAGGTAACGAACATCCGGTTTTTGAACACATTGACATGTATCAGCAGTTGAAGATGAGTGTGAAACCAATGCTGGTTTAGAGTTGGTTGTAGTAACAGATTTTTTAGGTTTATTTTCATCGCTAAAAGAAAATAAAAATAGCGCTATTAATATTAATAATATGGATTTTTTTCTCATACTAGTGGTAGTTAAATTATTGTTAAACATACAAAGCATTTTAATGTACTTAATGGTAAAAGGCACAAGTTACTCGGGGTTAAACTTGAGGTAGTGGGGAGTCTTGCGCCAGATGGGATGGTTATTGTTTTTTAGAAATACTATCATTACTTACCCTCAGCATGGTTTTCCCAATAGTATCATATATCCCAATAGTATCATATATATAATATTTTTCTTTATTAGAAGGTTGGGCTAAATATTTATATACAATATCCCATGAAAAAAAACCTTTTATTTGACTTGTCTCTCTTTGTTTTTTTAAAGAGTCAGTACTATATTGATATAAACTGTCAATGCAAAAATTTCCTTTATTTAAATATTTAAATTGATAATTCAAATAAGATTCTAAAAGAGGGAATACAAACTCCATACTGCTTGCTAAAACTACAGAATCAGTACAATAAATAGTACCATCAACTTGTACAAATTCTCGTGGATAATTGGAAAGAATATTATTTAGCATTTCATGAGGAAAATTCATTTTTATGAGTTGTGTGGTATCTGCCAATGTGTATCCATTTTTAATATAATATGCTTTAATTGCTAATGCTTTTAATCTTATGTTTTCCTCTTTTTGTTGCCCTATTTTTAGATAAACACCACCGCCAATAAATAATGCAATGCAAAAATAAAACACGATTCTATCCAATAGATCGCTTTTGAAAGTAATAGCAAAGCGAACTTTGGAAATAACTTTTTGAAATGAAGAAATAATTTTTTGAAATGTTTTTTTTTGTTTTTCAGATGATTGACTTGTTCCATCTGCTATTTTTTTTATTTCTTCTTTTTTTTCAGCATCTTCATTTTTGCTAGATATTCCTAATATTTTTTTGAATGTAGCCCAAACAATTGGAAGAATTAGTGATAAAAATAGGGGATATGCATAAGGACTTACAGACGTAATTAAGTCAAAAATTGTTTTTGCCTGATCTGTTGTAAAGACTTTAGTTACCTGGTCAGTTGTTGATTCCATTTGCGTATAGCTTAATGTCTAATTTATATTATTTAGTTGACACATGCGACACGCGTGCGCCAGAGGGGAATTTGCTATAATAATTAAAAACTCAATTACCACCACCTCCTGCACTGTTACCACCACCTCCTGCACTGTTACCACCACCTCCTGCACTGTTACCACCACCTCCTGCATTATTACCACCTCCTCCGATTTGCCCTCCTGGTGTTGTACTAATAAGTGGATTTTGCACATTATTAATTAAATCATTAGGGGTTGATATACGTACTGCATTAAGTAAAAATATTAATCTACCAAGTTCAGATTGTTTTGCTGTATAAAAATCTTTATACACAGAATATAAAGCAGTAAATACACCTGTATAATCTGAAATAGGTGAACTGGTACTAGCGTCAGCCCCCTTTACTTTATCTATATTGTTAACTATATACGTTTTATAAGTACCAGCCAAAGTGGGAACACTAGTTAAAAGCTTATCCAATCTTTTTAAGTAATTTCCATATTTGTATTTTTTTATAGAGCCACTCTCAGTCTGTTCAGCTAAATAAATATCCAAGTTACGATAGTATTTAAGTTTATTCCGTGATAAATCGGAGATTAGCTCAGCTATTAATCGATCTGACTGAATTTTTATTTCAAGATAAGCTCTAAAAGTTTGATCATTAAAAGCAGTTGGCCTTATTGTATAAGTAGGATTTGTTATTGTTCCATCTACGTTGGAGGTTTGTGTAGTTTTAGTAGTTTGAGTGAAATCATTATCTTGCCCATTTTGTTTTCCTTTATTAGTTTGTGTAGTTTCTGTAATTTGAGTAGTTAATGAATTTGTAGGAATATACAATTTATCACTAGGTTCGCTCATCCTTGCCAAAACTATTAATTCACTATAATATTTTATATAAACTAATTCATCAATTAACCCCAGGCAGTCTTCCATTTTAGGAGTAGTGATTGTTTTAGCCCTAATTACTTTATTGATGGCGGCGGTGTCTTGCCCAACTACTATATTTATTGTAATAATTAACAATAGAATATTTAATAAGTGTTTCATGTTTTGGTTATTATAATTTAAAATTGAAAGTTATGAATGTTTCTGTAGAATTAATTCTGTGAATAGTTAACCAATATTATTATTTGGTTGTGTTAAGTAACTTTTCATCCACATACCGTCATTACAATTAGGAAGACCATTGGTATATCCATTACAAAACTCAGTATCAAATTTTTTCCGAATAGATACTCCATCTTTTAAGAGTGGGTCGGCAATATAAATATACTTTTGATTACTATTATCTATCTCGCATCCACAAATTACAATGCAATGCCCAGTTCCGTCTCCATTATCCCAAGTTATATCTGCGGCAATAGGGTGACTTTTTGATAATTCAGTTTGTATATCATCAAAACCTAAATTTTTTGAAATATTCAAATTATGAGTAACAGTACTTAATACGTTACCTAAATCGCATGATTGGTCAATTGTATTACAATCGACTCCTTGGAAGGCTGCAGATACAATTAAACATTGTGTAAAAAGTGTATTAGAATCATAAAATTTTGCAATACCCAATGAGACAGCAGCCCAACACCAGGAATTCTTTTTCTGGTTTTGATTATTAAAGTTTAGTTTATTAATCATTTTAGATCAGATTAATATTAAATAAATAAGATGTTTTATTTTTTATACTAGCTGGCAGCCAATCTTGTATAATTTTATATTAATCACAATAGCCCAAAGGGCCATTTTGCAGTTTATGCCGCAGTTTAGTAAAATAGCCCAAAGGGCTATTTTATATTTGGAAATAAAAATGTATAAGAAAGCTTTTACACCTTTTATGTTGTAACCCCCCTCTCCCGCATCTCGTCCTGTAGTATTTTAATCCCTGCTTTGTAATCCTTTTGCTCGTAGTAGTGCAGCAGGGTTATTAGTTCGTCGTCGGGTATATGTTGGGCCTCGTTGCGCAGCTTTTCGTTAAAAAAGGTTTCGTTGCTGGGCAGGCGTATGGTGCGCAGCGGGGTAGGGGGCGGCATTTCGTCTTTTATCTTTTCAAATAGTTTGCGCCCTACTTCGGTTAGGGTACTGTACTGCTGTTTCTCCCGCTGTTTGTACTGCCGGGCCTCTCGCTCTAGTACTAGCGCCCGCTCTTCGCTGCAAAAGTACTTGTCTATCCACTCAAATATTATTTGCACGTCCAGCCGGTTGTAGGTTTTGCCATACTCGCCCATTTTGGCTTTTTTAAATACCAGTACTAGTTCCTCCAGTTTTAGGTAGTAGTAACGCTCTGCAATTAAAAAGGTAATTTCTACTACCTGCCCCTCGTTTAGGTTGTGCGCCAGGTTTAGGCTATCGGAGAGGGCAACTATAAGCGTTTTAACGGCTTTTAGCAAGGCGGCCTCGTCTGCCCGTCGCAAGGTGGCAAGGGCCGTTCCGTTTATGGCCTCTTGTACTTTTAGTTGCGACTGGTAGCGGTACAGCTCCAGCCTATTGCCGTTTTCCTGCAACGAACGCATCAAAAAACTCGTCGATTCGTTCACTGTTAAGCCTTGCGTTGTTTGGGTTTCTAGTAGTTGCTGCATGGTTGGTTGCTGTTTTTAGTTCAAATAGTCCCTGCCACTGGTTGGCTAGGCTTTGCTCTACTATGGCTATGGCGGTTGCCTGGCTGCCGCCCGCCAGTTGCGCCAGTTGTTTTAGCGCGGCCTGCTCGCTTATTAAATTTTTATAAAAAATGTTCCGCTGTTTACGGTAGTTGTTCCATACCTGCCAAATTTTTTTAAAGTCATCCGTTACGAAGGGATATACCAACTCGCTGGGTGGTTCTTGTTTGTTGTTTTCGTTATTATCATTTTTTTCGTTTTTTTCATTCTTGTTTGTTTCCGGTTGTTTTCGTTTTGGTTTTCTACGGCTTTCTTTTTGTTTTCGCTCTGGTTTCGGGTTGGTTTCTGTTTGGTTTCCGTTTTCGTCCTCATGCTGAAGTTTGCCCCAGTTAAGTACTTCTATGGTAGTATATTTGTTACAGGTAGTTACCGCTATTTGGTTTTCGTTTTGGAAAAACTTTAACATACGGTTCACCTTACTGATGGGTAAACCCAGCGCGGCGGCTATTTGTTTTTGCGAGAATATGCCGCAGCCTTGTTTTACCTGTTGCCGCTGGTTGTTCCATATAAAGTTTGCCTCTTCGTGGTTTACGCGTAATAGTATGTACAGCCATAGCTGCAAGTAGTCGGCCTTGTAGAAGATGGCGTTGTCTAGCAGTTTGCGATGTAGTTTTATCCAACCGAGGTTTTGGGTCATAGTAATGGGTTTAAGTTTAAGTAATAGATTAATGTCGCACGGCCGGGTGGACAGCTTAAGACCACCCCCTGGCCCCCTCCTTGTAGCAGGAGGGGGTAACTTGTGAGTAACGTCGGGACTGGTATTATTAAAAAGGGAAATCCATCCCCTCACTCGCCAGGAGGCGAGCGAGTGCGGCAACGTTACGCTACCGCCCGGTGGTGCATAACAGAGCTAATAATAGTGCGCAAATGGGCAAGGGTACGCACTTGTGGTAGTTTTAGGCTACCGTATTGCCATCCGTTGCTGATGGTTAGAAATATGTGGTCGTAGGAGTGGCCCTGGTCTCGTAGTTTTTGTATGCGGGCTTCTAACTGTTGCAGGTTTAGGCGTTCTACCTGTAGGGTTTGTTCTTTTTCGGAGCTTAAATGGTTGTTCATGGTTGTTAAGTTTTGGTTTTAATTATTAATCTTCAATTCTTAGTTTGTCTTTTCTCCTCCACGGCCGGTGGCTGTATGACTTAAAATGGAAGTGGGTTTATCTTACCCACTCCATTCACTCTTATTTTTTACATCATTTCTCTAACTTGCCTTTTCCCTCCACGGCCGGGTGGCCGCGTCCAGACAACGGCTCTTGCTTTGAATCCCGCACCGCCTCCACTGACCCGAAGATTCAAAGAGGAGCCTAACGTCTGGACTGGTATCATTAAAAGGGAGCTTGGATACTATTTGTTATTCAGGTACCAGGCCAGGAAGTCTTTTTGCATTTGGTTGCGGCTTTCCATGTCTTCCAGCATGTCGAACCGGCTTACTATGGCTGCGCTCAGGTCGTCGTCGTAATAGCGGAACTGTTTTGCATATCCGTGGTGAAACTCGCATATCCAGTCTACTACTACATCTGTAGCCGCCCTTAGTTCTTCCAGGTCGCCCCTGGCGATGAAGTATTCTATTAGCACCTCGCCGTCTTTATGCAGGGTAATGAAGCTCTCCACGGTGATGTCTTTTTTGTGTACGCTGCGGCTCTCGTCTATGCCATAGAGTTCGCTTAACTGTTGCGCGGGCGTTAGGGAGCTTATCCTCATAGTTCTTCCTCCTCTTCCAATAGTCCGTGCAGGCTGTCGTTTACATCGTTTAGCGCCTGGCAGATGGCCTCTTCCATACTGCCGCCCTCGCCATAGTACACGTTGCGCAGGTCTTTGCGGAAGAATACGGAGTACTCGGTATTTTTGTCGGTGTCCATTTCTATACGCACCGTTACGTCGGGGCAGTTAACGGTATCTGCCGCCTGCTGCGCCTTGCTTCTAAATTGTTGAAGTTCTTTTGCCATAGGTTCATTTTTTGTTTTGCTTGGTAAAAAAATACTATTTGCTTGTAAGTGACGGGGGTTTGTGCTACAAAAAGTTTAAAGTTTAGAGTAGAAAGTTTAAAGGTTAAAGTGTAAATACTTTTGCAGCCAATCGGCTAGTAACTTTTCTTCTATTCCTTTTTTTTTCACAACACAGACCACTCCTGGCCCTCCTGAAACCAGAAGGGAAAAAAGACCACCCTTTGCAATCGCTCGCCTCCTGGCGAGTGATATGCTTTTACTACTCACTCGCGAAGACGCGAGCGAGTGCGTGTTTTACTATTATGAGACCGTGGTTGTAGAAGTAGTTTGTGCCAATTGGCACAGGGACTCGAGGGCTTCCAGGATGGTGAAGCTAATGGTTTTGCCCTGGCGCACGTTGCGGAGAATGTCTTTACTAATACCCAACCGTTCGTGTAGTACAGTGGAGTAATTTGCCGGGATGGATTCCTCTATAAGGAGGAGCCTGCGGAAGTAGTCCTGCTTTTGCTCTTCGGTGTATTTTGGGTTTGACATAGGTTTGTATATCTTAGTATGAATTTGTATGACACAAATATATAATGAAAAAACTTACTTGTCAATATATTTATTATATTTGTGTATGTAAAACAACGACGATATGAGTAACTTTTTTCCCGACCAGCTAAAATTTTATCGGATAGAAAGAGGGCTTAGTCAGCAGGAATTGGCTGAAAAACTGGGTTTTAACTCTAAACAACGCATTTCTGATTACGA
>Ga0302300_1001575_pt1 | contig 12772 bp, 5 predicted proteins | sample III_Palsa_E1_1_FD_198756 | JGI IMG/M metagenome (GOLD analysis project Ga0302300, IMG submission 198756) | Peat permafrost microbial communities from Stordalen Mire near Abisko, Sweden - III_Palsa_E1_1 | ecosystem: Environmental > Terrestrial > Soil > Palsa > Peat permafrost | place: Sweden... | reverse complement strand
ATTTACTTATTTACTTATTTACTTATTTACTTATTTACTTATTTACTTATTTACTTATTTACTTATTTACTTATTTACTTATTTACTTATTTACTTATTTACTTATTTACTTATTTACTTATTTACTACAATAATGTATCGTACATTATTACTTTGACTAGTTACTGGAATTTAATAGGGGCTATAAGTTGTATAACTTTAAACATTTATATGTTTTGGATGTAACATATTTACAATTTATGTATAGTTTGTATGTAATTTAGATGTACAATTACATAAAATCTGTGATGTTGGCAGCGGAAGCAATCAACCACCAATTATCACGTAATAGTTATGCTATGTTTATTGACACTATAGTATATATTATTAAAAACAACTATGTTTTAGTTTTTTCTTGCCCACCTCTTGTTTACTTCTTATTTGTCTTTAGTTTGTTTCATAACACTCACACAATGGCGGCAGTGGTTGAGTACACAAATAGTATGTAGTCGTACCAACTTGCAAACAAAAATTGTGTACTCTTATATTTACACAATCTAACAGGTATAAAAAGAAAAGATTATAGTAACCAAGTAACTATAATTGCAATAATTATTACCCGACAAAGGAAGAGGGAGATAAGAAACAACATTACTATTCCCTCTATTTTTATTTCATCAAATATCTCATATGTTATAGCACTCATACATAACTTTACATATGCAATACCAACATCTATCTTGCTTCTATCCGAGAAGAATAAACATATACAAGATAGTGAATATTGTGTAGTAATCTTCCATATATCCAATATACATTAAAACAATGTATAACACAAATGTTGTTGTGATGAGTCATTATTGCAGTAGATGGTATTTATAGTGATTAGTAGTAGTTACAACTTTAAAACAAAGACATTACTATTAATCTAACTCCCCACCATCTCGAGTTAAACTTGTTGTAACATCAGAACATATATACATTCACCCCTTGAAGTCAAAACTAAAAGAGAGATATAGATCCGAAATAAACATACAAATTGTATTAATGTAATACCTATTAATTAATTCCAGGTATCAGAAAATTAATATGTTTGTGTATATATTAATATAATATGGTAATCTCAATAGTGAGATCAAATCTTACTTCATCATAATCAATATATGTATTGAGAATATACTAAATTACGAAGTAACTTCGTAATTATAGTGTCAATAAGATTCTAGTTTGTAACAAACACTGGTGATAATATATATATATATATATCTTATATTTACCAAATATAACAGATAGGTTATTGATAGTAATTGTTGTAACTATCCTTTTTGTACATAACTATCTTTGTTGTAAGGATATATATAATCTTCTTATATTACTATAACCATCTATTTTTTGTCTGTCCTAAATTGTATTTAGGATAATTATTTACAATTTAACTATCCAATTATCCAACTAAATAATTATTTACTTATATCTGTATAAACCACATGATATTTGTGGTTCCTTGCCTACACAAATTTTATGTAACCACTCTCGTAATTATATGTATTTATAGGTGCAATTATATGTTCATAAGGTACAAATATATAAAATTTGTGTAGGTAAGGAATCGCAAATTTTATGTAGTTATGAATATAATTATATGTTTTTACAAGTATGGTTTATATGCTAATACAAGTGTAATTACATAAAATCTGTGTAACTAACGATCCACAATAATCATGTAGTTATACAAGCATAAACTATTGGTTATGTAATTACATTCAAATAATCACAAAAAACAGTTACATAATATTCATGGATTATTAGTTATACATATTTCATGTAATTGTACTAATATATATATAAAAAACCTGTCATAAGTCAACATTAATCAAACTACTAATAATGTAGGTAACAATTAAACATCAAGTGTTTTTAAGTTGTAATGTTTAACATACGAGAAACCAAAAATAGTGTTTGTTACAAGAAACCGAAAATAATGTTTGTTACAAAAAACAATGTATGTTGCTAATTTTTCATGATACTCTCGTTATAAATGTATACTCATTATATTCTTGGAGATACAAATAGAAATTTTTACACCTAATAGTTTTTTTATCTGTATGTTAACATCCTAATAATATTGTATATTAAAATAACATATAAATATAAATGTTGTGATTGTGAGTGACAATGGTTATTGTGAGAATAATGGATATAATGATTATTAGGAGGAAGAGGAGGGAAAAGGATTACTATTCCCAGAGGAACGACACTACTGTTCATCTAAATTTATAAACAGCAGATAACGAGTTATGTTATTGTTCATTATGTTAAATGTGTAACGTGTTTAAATAACTACTATTATTAATGCATATACATAACATATATTAATTATGGTACAGTACCATAATAAAGTTTTACATATCAATGAGATGTAAAACGATCAAACAATGTTTAAAATAATTACAAAGTCCACAAACTCAACCACATATATATTTTAAACATTTGTACACTTTAACAATGTTATCACTGTCAACCATTTTTAGTTCCGGTTACATTACTATTTGAAAATAACAAACATTACAATCTGGTATTTGTAATATAACCTTGTTAGTTCAACCATATTGTTAAAATTATGTAGTTAAGTATATTTATATACCAATATAACAATATTATTACCAATATAAGGTATCAAACAATTATCTACATACAAACAATGATTGCATTAGTAACAGTTACATGCTCTTGTGGATAGTTGGATACACTAATACCATGTAACTGTTGCTAATATTATCTCATTTAAAATGGTTAATATCCAACATTACTTGTTATATTAATTATAACATAATATTACACAATTGTGTAATATTGTCTTTAAACATTTAATATTTCTTGTTGTTTGAAATACAAGAATAACTACTATACCCAACTACTTTATTGTAAAGTAATAAACAGTAAAATTGTGTGTCTCAAAATACATAATAATAATAATAATAATAACAAATAGAATAAGTATATACATAGTTACATAAATTTCTAATTGTATGTTTTTACATCTAACCAATTACGGAGATGTTTTATATATTTTTAATTTGGTAGATGTTAACCATGTCATAATATAACTTTACTCGAATTAGATGTTAATACACTATTTACCAACTTGTTTGTAATCAAAAGTACAAATTCTTATCATAATCATTACCATGTTCAAGTAAGGTTAATATCTAACCACTTTGTTCCAGGTATTGAGAGTACCTCAAAATGTTTAAATATTAAATACATATAGATAGCTCGAAGATATCTAGACAAAGTATTATACACTCCAAATAAACATTAACAGTAAAATATTAACAGTAAAATATTAACAGTAAAATATTAACAGTAAAATATTAACAGTAAAATATTAACAATGTGGTGATATCGTGGTAATTGTTTGAGTATTCAGTACACTTGTTAGACTAATTTTTATTTATTTGATGGAGTTTTAACATATGTCTTTTTAACTTGTTATATATTGAACGAATCAAAATATGTTTAGTATTTTCGGTATTATAACAAGTTACATATTCTCAACTAGTATGTTTTTAATATACCAAACAGTATTTTCTTTGTCTTATTATTATATGTGTATCGTTGTAATCTTTATATTCTCAAAACATCTCTGTGTGGTGTCTTATTGTAATGTTTATAGTATTAATATATACTGTGATTATTAACATAAATGTATAAATGTTATTTGTGTTATTTGTGCTATTTGTAATTCTAGGAATGTGCAATGTACAGGTTAGATCATGAGATATTATAATATATGTATGTATGTTAATTATATAATAAGTAGTTAAATGTTCATATCTGTTACAAATAGAGAGACAGATAGATTAGAATAATAAAACATGTAGTGAACAATATTTTGGGTGAACAAAATTAAACGAAAAAATACACATTACATTGCATTACCATTTATTTATTTATTAGTTGTATGAACAGGTACAACTTTGTTTAACTAAAAACACAACAAATAAGTGTTATTTGGATGAACGTGTTAATTAGGTAATAAATATAGTTATTGTATTTATTACCTGTTAACAATTTTATAGTAACTAGTCTTTATCTTTATCTTTATCTTTATCTTTATCTTTATCTTTATCTTTATCTTTATCTTTATCATTGTCTTATTTTTGTCAAACTATATGTAACATTGTAATATTACATTTTTATGATCTTGTAATTTTAATACATTCCAGATGTATTTTATTTATATAGTTTGTGTTTTAACCACCATGATACAAACATGTACATAGTTAGAACACATTTTAAATTTTAAGGTTTTATATATTATGATCCCCTTGTAACATTTAATATTTTAAAGTGTAGTCTTATGTCATGTATTATCTAACCTCCAGTTGGAATGCAGATATCAGGTCATGGTATCTGCAGTTTTTGTTTTTTGTCTGGTTTTTGTAAAGACAATGTGTATTGTCATTACAATTTTTTAACCATAATCTTACAAATTATTGTATAGTTGTTAATTATACTTAACATAGTTAACACGGTTGTAATTTATTTTTAGGTAGTATAGTAAAAAACCATACAAAAACAAAAACTGCAGATACCATCCGGTCTGATATCTGCATACCAATTGAATGCTACCTGTTACATGATATAACAGAATACTTTAATTTTAATAAAACATCGTGTTGTTGTAGTTATATATATATATATAACTATACAGATTAGAATTATATAAGTTGTAATATTATAACCTGTATATAATAAAGATAAAGAGTTAGGTTAAAATACTATTTTTTGTAAGAGTTAAGAATATAATGTTTGAAAGAATAGTATTTGAACGAGTAGTATTTAAATTGTAATAAATATTTGTCTAGTGGAAGGTTATACATTTGAGATATTCACATATGTTAACTATTAGTAGATATGTTAATTATGTTTATTACAAGTAAGAATTCTATACGTTATTATGTTTAATTTATCAATGGGTAGTAAAATATTTAATATACAAAAGTGTAGTATTGGTGACAACTATCTAATAGATAGTTGTATGTATGTAAAATTGTTACAAAAGTAGTTAGGTTATAGTATTTTTACATGTAATTACCATATAGTAAATATAGGCTCATTAGTGTTTATTACTCTAAGTAACAAAGTTTGTAATGTATAATATTTTACATTAACACAGTATAATATATTTAAAAGTAATGAGTTGCATGTATTAAGTGTAGAAGTATATCTGGTAATGGATGCAACATTATTACATATCATACAAATTTTCTAACACAATAATACATAAAGTTTGTATGATGTATTATTAATACCAACAATACAATATATTCTTGTGAATAATGGTGTACAAAGAGTTACGACAGTAGACAAAGTATTTAGTTTGCATGTGTATGTGTGTAGGTTTTACTTCATTGTGAAGTAAATGTATTAGTATACCATTAAATCTTTCCACTATCAAAAATAGAGGACATAAAAAAGAGTAAGTTCATATTTATTAGTATGAAGTGTTAGTAGAGAACGATGGTGTGGGTGTTGGTGTGGGTGTTGGTGACACGAGATGTTGATACATAAACAGAACCTTAACAATAAGGTATGTGTACAAGTTGGTACTAGCATTGTGACTATACATATGCAATATACCACCACAAACATTTGTATCATAGTAAACAACAGTATGTTTACCATCAATACCAACACTAACCTTTCCCGTATTATCCACGTGAATGGTGAGAGATGAGAATTTTCTCTTCCTCGACAAGATTGTCTTGTTAGCACAACAACATGTAACGGTTATAGTCACACCTGTTTTATTGATCGACTTATCTACCGCAGAATCCAAGGGTGGATTAGTAGTAGTAGTAGGTGTTACATTGATGGTAAATTTGTTGTCTGGTTCTCCTGTCAAGAGGAATGAAACTAAAGCTGCATTGTAACTGTCAATGATGGTAATTATGTTGTTGCTCATATAGTTACCAATGATACATTCAGGCATACACTGTAAATCCAACATCATGAGATTGTTGTACTCATGTTGATTGATAGGGATATCATGAGTATATCGAAATTGAGGTGTGGATGATAATAATAAAGATAATTTGTATGTTACTTTATCTTTGTTGTTACCGGATTTTGCCATCTTTGATACCAATATATCGAATGTACTAGTAACAAAACCAAAGTCATTGGTAACAACAAATCCTACAATTCGATCACTATTACCATTACTATTACTATTACTCATTGACAGTGATGGTAATGAACGCTTCTCTGACAACAACAATCTACCATTCATGGTACACGATATGACGGCTGGTAACACATATTCTAATCTAGGATCCATGGACATATATTGCAATGGGTTTAATATTTGATATACTTTCCCTCTTACAAGGGAGAGGAGTTAATAGCAAATAATCAGATTACACTATATACGCAATACATAATTACCTGTTTATTATTATGTTACTACAATACAAACATGTGTTAACGGTTATTACAATTATGTTAACTACAACACAGTAACAACATTATAGTCTCTTTTAATGTTGTAATTATATTATCCACTTACAAACTTGGAAACTCCGACATCGACCAATAATACAACTTTTTACCAATTTAACAATAATATTACAAAAAATAATATTATTGTTAATAATCCACACATGTACGTTTATATATCTAAACATATATGTATTTGAGTGGTATTGTATGATACGTAATTATTGACTAATTTTACTTTGGTAACTACTAGTTATGTTAATGTTACTATGTTAAATATAATATACATACAAACATGTTCATGTAACAGATATTATATTATTTCAATAATAGAATGTTGGTTAACATATTTACATCTTAAAATTATGTTTAGGTGACACATAGATTTGAGTAATAACTTATGTACTATACAATATTATACATGTTCACATATAATAACAAACATTAGATGTATGAAAATAAAAGAAAGAAGAAAGAAAAAAGAAGAAAACAAAAGAACGAGATATACAGAATAAAGGTTAAGATAATTACACTTCTTAGAGTTTGTGTTAACACAAACTTCGGTTTGAATGTAAATGATATATATATATATATATATATATATTTATGTTAAACTAAAGATAACATAACAACAAACAAATAGAGGTTAAACATAACAACATTTAACCAATATAAAATATTTGTTGGTCAGACAACATGTTGGCTAAATCAAAAGTTAATAAATCAAAAGTTAATAAATCAAAAGTTAATAAATCAAAAGTTAATAAATCAAAAGTTAATAAATCAAAAGTTAATAAATCAAAAGTTAATAAATCAAAAGTTAATAAATCAAAAGTTAATAAATCTTTTAGTATAACGATATAATTGCCGTGGTATATTAAATGCATAAATAATATGTAATATATACCGATACAAAAATAGTTGTCGTGCAGTTCATCTATGGATAAGATGGTAAATCAACGAGGTAAGAGTAATTGAGTGAGAAAGAAGTAGATGGAGAGAAGGTGGTGGGTGGGAGGGGGTGGGAGAGAGGGGGATAATAGTAAACATTTATATTGGTAGTTACGTGTTACTGTAAATATTATTTATATGAATAATAAGTTAGGTGATAAACTCAAAAGTAGGTCTTATCAAACACAGTAGTGAGTAGTGTAATTTATGAGATTAAATTTTGCAATAGACAAAATATTCGTGTAGGCAACCAATCACGTCAGTTATGTGTCTATACGGGTAATACTCTTTACATTAATAACCAGTTGTATGTATGTAATTACAAGAAAGTAAACAACGGTGGATAAAGTATACAACAAACATATTTTGATGGTGTTTATATGATGAGAGTCAATTAAAACAAAATAATAACTCATACCCAATATGATTCATAGATTATAAATAATTAAAATAGTTAAAATAGTCTTGATAATGATTAAATTTGTTATCATATAGTTAAACAATACGTAAATTAACAAACATTATGTTAGCTAAGTTTCGACATGGTTATTTTAGTGTTCTAGTAAATGTTGTCAATTAGAATTATTATCTTGTAGTAACAAGAATATTCACCGATAAAAGTAAACAACATTGTTAACTGGTGAAATTTGTATCATCAATGAGTATTACAAGTATAAGCATATGTTTTATGTACTTAATTATGTCTAACATAATTAAGTTGTATTAGAATTACTAACCCGGTTAGTAAATTATAATATTATTGTTTTGCTACTAGTTTGCATTTTTTTTCTTTCATTGATAAAAAAGAGAGAGTGAGAAGAGTGAAGAGTTGCTATATGACGATCGTTAAATTTACTGGTTGTTATAATAAGTAGTAATTATACCTATTTTTAACACTATTTACATGTTTTGATGTTTAACAACAAAACTCTAACATTTTGTCTCTACACATAATTTTAATATGTTATTTACATTATCTAAAGTAATTACTATATACAATCTTATTGTAAAGAAATAGGAAAACAAGAAGATAAAAAAGATAAAGATAACAATCTTGTATAATATTAATTATATCTAACAATCTGGTACATTTGATTATTTTTGATCTATAAACAGTACCACTGTGTGGTACACAATTGGTTATAAGTATACAACTGTCCTCTTATTTTTTAATGTTACAATGTATCATTGTAACTTTAGCAAGTTAATTACACCAACACGTATTACCTTTTGCAACTTGTCCTGACTCTTAACATTTATAAATAAGTGTATATTTAATATATCCAATATGTATATCATATACTACTGTAAACTTGTTTATTGTTGTATGTTAACATAGTTTTTAAATGTTAAGTGTTAAGTGAGTAACTATCTAACAAATATAGTTTGTAGAGTAACTACATTTGTTAGGTGGGAATATGTCTAATCAGGTTAGTTAACTTATGTTTACTATTATTATGGTCATTAACCTTATTCTATTCAGACATAATATATATATATATATATATATATATCCAGCATAATTTGTGTTTGTTTGAAGGTAATTTAATTTTGTTTATTGTTACATGTTGGTATGTTTTGTGTTACTGTATGCATATAAACCAAATACTAATTTGGGTTAACAATATCACACTTTAATAATATAGGTTATAAAAAAATTAAATTGTATAAACAATCTTAACATGAGTAATAATGTCTATTAATTATAAGATTTGTTTGTTTGTATTGACCAGTATACTTTTATGTCAAAACGAAGAAGCTTTAATATGCACCCACATTTTAATGTTTTTTGATAATGTTAGTTGAAGTGTATATTGCAACAAACACAAAAGTAAGTAAGAAATTTATATTTACATATATCCGTTGTTTTGTTAAGGTAGTGTAAAGTAGGAAACAAATGTCTATCATGTAGGTGTATGTGTGTTACTTGAAAGTTATTTACTACATTGTGTAGTAAAAGATTTTGGTATGTTTACTATATATCAACGATAGAGTATATGTTATACAAATTACACAACACCTAACATTTTAAGGTATAATATAAAAATATGTAACATATTTAGTATTTATTTAATTTGTCGAAAGTAGTATAATACTAAATATGTTACATATCTTCGTTTTATACTACTTTCAACGAATAATGTTGTCTTAACTCATACACGTTAAATATGTTGAATAGTATATAGATATATTTGTATACTTAAAATTAAATCTATAAATATATCTATATATATATATACCATCCAATATAACATATATTTGAGGTTACTTATCTAAACTAACCGTATTACAATAACTCACAATAGTGTATAATGTTGTTGTATGTTAAAACTATAGTTACCAATCTTGTTTTGAACGAGAACATAGGTACATAGTAAAACTTTGTATCTAACAAGTCTAGTTTAAATAAAGTTATACAATACACTATTGTATACTATTAATTACATTGTTGTTTTGGTTGATAGATTTTTAACATCTAATTTTTAACATTTGTGGACCAAGAGTATGTTTACATTTGAAAAGAGAAGAAAACATATGTCATGTAAAAATTTTTATATGTCTCATATTTTTAATATCTGTAATTTTTAACATACTGCTAATCTGATACATTATAATTGTTATTATCAATCCCATTTTAAGTAACTATCATATTTTAACACAGTACATTTTTTTGTGTAGTTAATATTTTATTTTGAAATAGTTTAACATACAAACAATAGTAACAATATGTAACTATTATACAATACAGTATAACACATATTAAAATTTCGAATTGTTAAACACAGATTATAATGAGTAACGATTATACATTATACTATTTTATCATACTAATTTACCATTAACATTACTTGTATATGTTTACATCATAATAGTGCGTTATAATCATCGTCTATCAAAATTATATCTACTACACTTTTAAATGTGTTTATATATAGTTTAATTAACCTAGTTTTATAGTTCCAATGATAGAGTTACAATATAACATTACATCCGAACATTTAATTTATATACATATATTAAATACATATATTAACAGTTAAAACAATATTACTTTGTTACAAAGTAATCTTTGACATAACAATGTATGTTGTTATATGTTATTATGTAGTACTTTACACATTACAACAAACACAAAGTATGTTATATTAATTACTATCCTCACAGAACAATTTATATCTTATGTTAAGATATCATATGTTTATCTATAACACTACACTTTATAATATTGGCTGTTATTATGTTATTTTAAAATGGTATTTGTAAACATAATAATATATTACATAATTTTATGTACATCTAAAATTACAATCTAATGTTTGTATTTTCTGTTGTAATATTTAAAACATTAAAATTAGAGTGTAGTTTGAAACTATAGTAAATAGATATTAGACAAATAACTGTTCAGTGGTAACAATTATATATGTAGTACATAGTATTTTGTATCTCACAGGGATAAAAGATATATTAACTTATGTATGTTAATGTAAATAGTTTGAAGAAAGAGAAAGAGAGAGATAAAGAGATTATGCTTACCAACATACTGTTATTTGATATTTTGTGTATTTACTGTCTAGAACAATATTATTGTGATTACTAATAACCACACTTACTACTTAAAATAGTAATCAGTACTTGTTGTCATGGTTAGTTAATTTCACAATTTAATCTCATGGTTATTTAAATCTCAACACATGTTTTTACATTATTTTAATGTTTTAAATTTTTTAAGATTTCCTTCCATATTATATGTTATTTGATCTTTTAACATGTAATATGATTATGATTATATATAATATATATATATACATGATTTATATTATACACAATATAATTACTACCATTATTAACCTAGTTTCATGTTACTTACATACTACATGTCCAATATAACATATAATTGTGTATTTGTAATTGTTATGTTTAACACATTTAGTTTTATAACAGGTGTATGAGTAACAAGAGGTAAAACATGTACATCAACTAACGTAATTTTAATATTATTGGTATCAGTAATAGTTATTTTAATTTTGTAACTTGTTTGTTATTTGTAATAACAAAAATAGATATGTATTGTGTTACAAACATGTTATAGTTTTGTGACCTTGTCTCTCTTTATTCCTCTATTGTTTATGTTAAATATTATGAGATATAGAATTGGAGAATATAGAGTATATAAACAATTTGTGTCATAATGGTAATATTGTAACTATGGTAACAATATTACCATTATGACACAAATTGTTTATACATATATAAACTGTAACTACACGAGTTTGTATTATGTGTTGTTGAGTAATGTTATGTTTATTATTAACGTAGTTAATAATTTACTTGTCACAACTTGTAATTAAGTAGTATGAAGCCGGGTTGTGTTTACCATCTTGAACTCGTAAGTAGGCTTTCTTGTTATCATCATCTAAGTATATATTGTTCCATAGTTTGTGATAATACGCTTTTATTGACCCATCACTACTCTTGTGATATGTCTCTGACAGTAACTCAAACACCATACTTTTGGTATTGTCATCGTCAACATTAATTGTTACATGTACCTGCTGGGATATCTTTAATATATCATGTTTGAACATTTCCACCTTATACCTTTTTATCTTTGATGATGTTGGTTGTGATGATGATGATGATGATGGTTGTGATAATTGCAATGGTAGTGATGATGAACGAGATACAGTTTTGGATGACAGGTATTTAATGTTGTACACCATATCATGATGTTTAACACTCTTTTCATGGCTATGATCTTTAATCATGCCTATTATTACACCTTCAATCATCTTGTCACTAGTCATAATACTGGTTTTCATTTTGTAATCAACAAAAAACTTACTTTGTGGTATCAGAAATCAACATTGTATGAACAATTCACACTTATGTAACACAAGAGTATTGTAAGTATAATTAAATAAACAACCTACCTTTTACAATTATACTTACAATACTCAAACATAAAAGATATAAAACATGTTAAGTAAACATTTGATTTATAACAATTCATGTCATGAAATTATGTATTTATATAATTAGGTACTAACAATAAGTTAGTATGTGGGAAGTAAGTAATCAAACATAATGATGTAAATGAGTATTGTATACTGTTTAAGTAGAAAAATGGTTGATATCAAAATTTCTTACTATTCTTTATATCTCTGAAATATAAAGGTTGTCTGTCATAATATATTACATGTTTATAACAACTTTCCTATCTTTCGTGTTTTATAACATTGTTATTGTAAAACATGTTATTTATCAAAACAAAACAAAACAAAACAAAACAAAACAAAACAAAACAAAACAAAACAAAACAAAACAAAACAAAACAAAA
>Ga0302300_1001572_pt1 | contig 12779 bp, 9 predicted proteins | sample III_Palsa_E1_1_FD_198756 | JGI IMG/M metagenome (GOLD analysis project Ga0302300, IMG submission 198756) | Peat permafrost microbial communities from Stordalen Mire near Abisko, Sweden - III_Palsa_E1_1 | ecosystem: Environmental > Terrestrial > Soil > Palsa > Peat permafrost | place: Sweden... | reverse complement strand
TAGGTACCGCCAAACCCACTGATGATGAATTAACGGCCGCGCAGCATTATTTTATCAATTCCAGCTCCATAACCGAAAATTTTAGCGTCGGCGATTTTGAAAAGCAGGCGCTTACCCTGCTTAATGAACTTTTTAAGGCACATGATGTAGTGATAATGGCAGGTGGCTCCGGCCTGTATGTTAAAGCCGTATGCGAGGGCTTTGATGAGCTGCCCACCGCCGATCCGGGTATCCGCCACCGCCTGAACCAGGATTTTACTGAATTGGGCATTACGTACCTGCAGCAAAGGCTAAAAATAGCCGACCCTGTATATTACGAGCAGGTTGATATTCATAATCCGCAGCGCCTTATTCGCGCGCTCGAGGTATTTGAACATACCGGCAAACCCTTTTCGTCCTACCGCAAATCAACCGTTAACAATCGTCCGTTCAGGGTGGTTAAGATCGGTTTAAACTTACCCCGCGACATTCTGTATCAGCGCATAAATGATCGTGTGGACGCCATGCTGCGGCAGGGGCTTGTTGATGAGGTGATCAATTTGCTGCCCTATCGCCATTTAAACGCGCTCAATACCGTAGGTTATAGCGAACTATTTGATTATATTGATAGAAAAATAGACCTGGAAACCGCCGCAGACCTTATCAAACAAAATACCCGGCACTTTGCCAAAAGGCAGCTCACCTGGTTTCGCAAGGATAAAGAGTTTACCTGGTTCGAGGCTGATGCCGAAGACCTTTTGTATGATATGATTAAGCAGGCTGATGCTGCACCGATTGAAAAATAAGGGGTAATCAATAACTCTTATCATCCAGCATAACAAAAACCGTCATGCTTTTAGGGCCATGGGCGCCCAACACCAGCGACTGCTCAATATCGGCGGTTTTGGAAGGGCCCGCTATAAATGAGCCGTAGGTATAATTACTTAATGATGGGTGCAGGTAAGCCTCGTGCATGGTAGGCAAAATATCCTTTTCGTTAATTATCACCGCTAAATGCTGGCAAATGAAGGGCAGCGCTCTAAAAGCAAGCAAATCGTCTGTTACCCAAACGGCACCGTTCTCAGCAACTCCAAAATGAGCCTTTATCACTCCAACTTCTACATCGCCCAGTTCATGACCCGACTGCGGGGCCGCGAATTTATGCGTTATTAAGGTTTTAATTTCAGGTACCTCTGTAAATACACGCCCTTCCGGGTCGAACTTATCCGTAATTATCTTCATTATTTCAGCAGCGTCATGCACAACATAAGTGGCGCCGCCAATATTTTTCAAACACGCTATAAAATTCGATAATGACCCCTTGCTGTTCTTTTCAAATAAAGAAATATCGGGTAATAATGTAGCATCGGGCTTATTTTTCGCCACATTTTTTAAAATGTTATTTCTGCTGTTTAAAATTCCCATTACACCGGCGGCCTTAGTAAAACTATTATCTGTTTGCTGTATTGTTGGCTTTATCATAAAGCAATTCTAATTGGTATTAACACTGTAAACAATATTAAGGCAAAGCTAACATTCAACCGTCCTTAACAGTCTGTAAACAGGCTTTTGATACCCTTTGTACCTTAATTAAAGCGAATTACGCTTAGTTACCTTAAATGGTATGGCAATATGTTCAACTGAGCCTTCCAGTACCAGTTTGGCAGCCATTTCGCCCATCATTTTAAAATCGGTTGATATGGTGGTTATACCATCCAGAATGATCTTTTTTATCGGGGTATCATTATAGGATATAACGCCAATATCCGTACCAACCTTTAGTTTTAATGATATTATCTTTTCTATCAGTTCCACCAGGTCATCTTCCATCAGGTTAATGTATACGGTGCCCGCGAGTATCTTTTCATTTTTGAGCGAGTGTACTATCTCATATTCAAAAGCGTACTGCCTGCAAAAATTCAAAAAGCCGGTTAAAATTTCTTTGGAATAATAAGAATGTTCGGGGAAAATCATCTTGAGCGTATGATATTTGCTCAGTTGTTCCAGCAATTGTTCAAGGGCCGAATAAATATCCTGCTCAAAATTTTCATACACGGCCGCGAAATCGCCCGTAACTCCTGATTCCATTTTATCCATCAATATCAGTTTGTTTTTTGGTATCGCGTTGATAACTTCAAACGCCCCGCCGGTATCTTCTACAAAATGAGGGATGATCACAAATTTAGAATAATGATCAATCTTATCGAGGATCAGTTTTTTAAAAAAATTAAAATCGTTGTTATAAATGTAAAAATCAATGGCCGCGTTGTTACCCAGTACATTAACAAAGGCATCGTACATGATTTTTTTATGGCTGCTTAGCTTGTTAAATAGCAGCATGATACGGAATGGCTGGTGAAACTGCGAACTGGTTATAAAAAAGCCCTTACCTGCTACGGAGCTAACAATGCCTATTTTTTTCAGTTCGTTATAGGCCCGCTCAATGGTATTGCGCGAAGTTTCCAGCGCGATGCTGAAATCATTGATGGATGGCAGAATATCGTCCTTTTCAATTTTCCCCGACTCGATACCCCGCAATATGGAGTTAACCAACTGCAGGTATTTTGGTGTGATGGAATAATCGTCGATCTCAACAATTTTTAAAAAATTCTTCATACAGGGCTTTACCTGTTACAAAATAAGCCAATATATCAGATGAAACCTATTCCAATTCCGGCATAAAAAATAATATTTAAGTTGAATGCGGTACCCGATATATCTATCCCTTATTTCTGTTTGCCTTGTACCATTCGCCAAACGATTGTTCGGGCGGCGCGGGCATATCGCGGTGCTTATACCACAAATTAAGTTTATTATTCACCGTAAACGGGGCATATTTCAGTAATAACCTGGCCGCTTTACCCGCAGTATGGTAAGCGGTGGGCGAGGCCAATGTCCAGCTCATTACTTTCATGGCCACCTTTTTAGTTTCCGGCGCGTAACCATTTTTTACGATCACCTGCCGCCACTTATACAATTGATCGTGAATATCGATCTTAACCGGGCACACATTGGTGCATGAACCGCATAAGGTAGATGCAAACGGCAGATCGGCATACTTTTTCATATCCAGGTTGGGTGCCAGAATGGAGCCGATGGGCCCGGCTATGGCGCTATGATAACTATGGCCGCCGCTGCGGCGGTATACAGGGCAGGTATTCATACAGGCCCCGCAACGGATACATTTGAGCGAATTGCGAAAATCTTCGCGCCCAAGCTGTTCGGAGCGGCCGTTATCCACCAGTATAATGTGCATTTCCTTTCCCTCGGCAGGTTTTTTAAAATGGCTGGAATAGGTTGTGATCGGCTGGCCGGTGGCGCTCCTTGTCAGTAATCTTAAAAATACGCCCAGGTGCCTGCGTTCAGGGATGATCTTTTCAATACCCATGCTCGCTATGTGAACATCTGCCAGGTTCGCGCCCATATCGGCATTGCCCTCGTTGGTACAAACAACTATTTCGCCGGTTTCGGCTACGGCAAAATTTACCCCGGTTAAGGCTACTTTCCGTGTTAAAAATATTTCTCTTAAATGCGCCCTGGCGGTGTCAGTTAAAAACTGCGGGTCGGAATTGCCTTTTGGCGTTCCTAAATGCTGATGAAACAACTCCCCTATCTCTTCTTTCTTTTTATGAATACAGGGCAGCACAATATGGCTCGGCGCTTCCTTTGCCAGTTGAACTATCCTTTCGCCCAGGTCCGAGTCGATCACCTGGATACCGTTGTGTTCCAGGTATTCGTTCAGGCCGCATTCTTCGGTAAGCATCGATTTACTTTTCACCATCCGGCTAAGGGATTGCTCGCGCAACAGGCTTAAAACAATCTGGTTATGCTCTTTGGCATCGGCGGCCCAATGTATTTTTACACCGTTGGCCAGGGCGTTAGCCTCAAACTGTAATAAATATTTATCCAGGTTGGCCAGCACATTGTTCTTTATCTGCGAGCCCATTTCGCGCAGCGCTTCCCATTCGGGTATCTGGTGAACCGATTTATCGCGTTTTTGCCTTATCCACCATAAGGTTTCGTCGTGCCAGTCAACCCGTGCCTCATCCTTGTTAAAATCGGCTGCAAGTTCCGCATGATCCTTGATCGTTCCGCTCTCCATTATTCCCCGTTTAATATTTCTGCAATATGCAATACCTTTACTTTACTGCCCTCGCGGTTAAGTATACCCTCCATGTGCATCAGGCACGACATGTCGACCCCGGTAATATATTCGGCGCCATGCTGCAGGTGATCGGCTACCCTATCCACACCCATTTTTACCGATACGGCTTCTTCGGCCACACAAAAGGTGCCCCCAAAGCCGCAGCACTCATCAATACGGTTCAGTGGTATAATTTCAATATCCTTAACCATGTTCAGCAGCCTGCCCGGCTTGGAAAATCCTGGAGCAACCAATTCACTCATTTGCGACAGGTGCAAGCCGCGCTGGCCGTGGCAGCTTTGGTGTACACCAACTTTGTGCGGAAAACGGGCCGGTAATTCTTCCACTTTTAACACATCGGTTAAAAAGGAGGTGAGTTCGTAAATATTCGTCCTAAGTTTCGCCGCAACTTCGGGCTGGCTTTCATCGTGCAGGTGCTGTTTAAGGTGCAGGGCGCAACTGCCGGATGGCGCTACCACATAATCAAATTCAGCGAAGTTTTTAATAAACAGATCGTTACAACCTCCTGTTAAATGCTCAAAGCCCGAATTTGCCATAGGCTGACCGCAGCAGGTTTGATTTTGAGGATAAACCACCTTTACACCCAACTTTTCCAACAATTGCAGTGTAGCAATTGCCGCGCCAGGGTAAAACTGATCAACATAGCAAGGGATAAATAAGCCAACTGTCATAAGGATAGCGTTTTACTGGTGGAATAATAATTCAGCTGGATAATATCATTAGGCACCTGTTTGGTGTTCCATTCGTTGTGGATGGCTAATGCCGCCCCTACAGCCGTGGCCTGTGCCATTGACGCGGCAAAAACTTCGAGTTGCGGAAAAGCGGCGGCCAGTAAATTCATAAATATACTGTTTTTGCTAAACCCGCCGTCAACAAATATTCTTTTAACCGGCGAATCTTTCAGTACTAGCCCGGTTGATACGGCCTGTATTTGTACCAGATCGAAAATCAATTGATGATAAGCCTCCATATCGGTTTCAAAATGGGCCAGATCCCTTGACGCGAATGGCGATTGCCTTGAAAATTCAGTTGTTGCAGCTGGTTCTTGCTCCTCTTTCAGCTTGTTTATCAGCTCTGGCATAAAAGCCATATTCCTGAACCTGATAATATCGGTATTAAAGTGTTTGGCTATGCGGTTCACCTGCTGTTCATGTTCAAAGCCCGAGAATATCCTCGCCGCCTTAACCGGTTTGCCGGTATATTCTATATAGCTTAAACAATCCTTTTTTAATTGCCCGGCATTTAAAGCCGACTGGTTAAAAGGATTTAAACTGATGCACCAGGTACCGGTAGATAGCAAAATAAAGGGCTCGTGGAAATTGACCAGGTATGGGATAAGCGCGGCGGAGCTATCATGCAAGCCAACACCCACCTTGTAATTATTACCCGGGAATATCGCGTCTAAAACCTGGTTAGCGGGCACAATAGGTGCCAGTTTTGGGGCGATACCTTCCTGTTTTACCCAATCGTGGTAAGTATTTTTGGTAAAATCCCACATCCCGGTATGGCAGCCGATGCTGGTGAGATCGGAATAATAGCTGCCGGTTAATAAATAGCTTAAATATTGCGGCAGGTGCATCGCGTATTTCATTTGCTGAAATAATTCGGGCTTTTCCTTTTTCAAACGATACAATTGCAAGCCTGAATTTAAGCTGCCCGATACCGGCGAAGCAGTGGCAAGGCTAAATTCCTCCTCGCCGCCATACCTGGCATATAAGTCGTCGCTTAGCTCCTGCGGGTAGGGTTTTAGATAATTGTACAGCGGGGTTAGTGTTTTGCCATCCTCATCCAGGTAAACAAAACTTGCACCGTAGGTTGAAAAATTAACCGCTTTTATATCAAACTCTTTATGGCGGAAAATTTCATTCAGCGAATCGAAAATAGAGAGCCTTAAACTTTCCAGATTCTCGCAGGGGAAACCATCCTCATCCGTAGTTTCAATAAACCTTGCTGATTTTTCATAAACTATCCTGTAGTTCTCATCAAAAAGGAACAACTTTTTATTGGTTTTACCCACATCAAAAATGGCTATTACAGGTATGGCGCTCATATTTAATTATAATCCGGTAGCAACGGTTTTTAGCCCGCGTTCTTTTATTAAATGATCGCGTACCTGTAGTTTTCTGTAAGCTGCTATAGGGTCGAGCGCGCCACCGTTACGCAGGCTGGCCTCTGAAACCAGTGGGCGTACATCTGTACGATAAGCCTGCTGCAATATCTCCTGCGCCAAAGCCACATCATTATTATTTTGAGCAGCCTGTAAAGCGGCTTTATCAACCAGCAATGCCTGCGCGTAAGCTATTTTAATGGCTTGTACCGATTGTAGCAGATCCTCGATCGGGTCCTTTACATTGTGCGAAGCATCTATCATCCAGCCGATGGACGTTGCATGATCCATACCACGCGCGTCCATACCTTCAACCAGTTCATTAAATATCAGGAACAATTGATAAGGGTTGATGCTGCCGACCGTCAGATCGTCGTCGCCATATTTCGAGTCGTTAAAATGGAAACCGGCCAGTTTACCTTCCATCAGCAATAAGGAAACTATCTGCTCGATATTGGTGCCTTGTAAATGATGGCCCAAATCAACCAATGTGCTGGCCTTCGCGCCTAATTTGGAAGCCAATAAGTACGATTGCCCCCAATCGCCAATGGTGGTTGAGTAAAAATTAGGCTCGTAGGGCTTATATTCCACCCAAACCTTCCAGTCGTCCGGCAGGGCCGCGTAAATCTCCTGAAGGCTCTCTAATGTGTTCTGGAAAGCCTTGCGGAAGTTAAGCTGACCAGGAAAATTCGACCCATCTGATAACCAAACCGATAATGCTTTGGAGTTAAGCTGAACGCCGTACTTTATCACCTCGATATTATGCTCAATGGCTTGTTTACGCACCGCTTTATCGGTGTGATGCAGCGAGCCGAATTTGTAGCTTAGCTTTTGATCCTTCTGATCCTGAAAAGTATTGGAGTTAACGGCATCAAAGTGCAAACCGTTTTGCGCCGCCAATGCCTTAATAGCTGATGCGTTTTCGGGAATATCCCAGGGGATATGCAGCGATATGGAGTTGCTTGATTTATTTAAAGCATGAATAACGCCTACATCTTCTATCTTTTCTTCCAAACTGCGCGGCTCGCCGCCGCCCGAAAAGCGGCCAAATCGCGTACCACCCGTACCCAGCGCCCAACTCGGGATAGCGATGTTGAATACGCCCAGTTTTTTTAAAACTCCGTCAATATTTTTTATATCGGCGGCAACATTTTCAAATTGGCGCCCGTGCTTTTCGCTTAATTGATGATTGAACTCATCAAGCGTATATTTTTCTATTTGCATCTTGATATATATTTTGGTTAGTCTGATCAGTTCATGATTATCAAAGTTAACTATGATCTGTCAAACATAAACCACCCGCTATAAATTATCTTACAAAACCAGCGGCAACCCCGCCATCTACATTTATCACGTTCCCGGTTGATTTGTTAAGCAAGCCGCCTGTTAAGGCAAAACAAGCATTGGCAATATCTACCGGCAATATAATTTCATTCAATAATGTTCTTTTGGCATAATAAGCCGGTAATTCGGCAACGGTTACGCCATAAGCTTTGGCACGCCCTTCGGCCCAGCCGCCCGCCCATATATTGCTGTCGCTGATCACCGCGTCGGGGTTTATTACGTTCACACGGATATGATCCGGGCCCAATTCAGCGGCATTCAGCCTGCTCAAATGCAATTGCGCGGCTTTAGCGCTGCCATAACCGGCGTTATTAGGGCCGCTTACCAAAGCGTTTTTGCTTACTATGTTTATAATATCGCCGCCTATGGCCTGTTTCTTCATTACAGCCACTGCCGCCTGCGTTACCAGGAACTGCCCCTTAACCAATACATCATACAGCAGGTCCCAGTCCTTTTCGGTATGGTCGGCTATAGTTTTGGAGATGGATAAACCGGCATTGTTTACGATCAGGTCAACCCCGCCAAAAGCCAGTATAGCGGTTGCCATGGCCTCCTGTATCTGCGCGGCATTGGTTACATCAAGCGTAGCGGTAGTGTAGGCATCCTTTCCATACGATTTTTTAAATTCTTCGCCGGCACCTTCCAGGCGTTCGGCATTCATATCGTTCAAAATAACTACCGCGCCCTCTTCCACAAATTTTTTGGCTATTGCCTTACCTATGCCGCCCGCGCTGCCCGTAATAAGGGCTATCCTGCCTGATAATGCCTTTGGTTTAGGCATGCGCGATAATTTCGCTTCTTCCAACAACCAGTACTCAATATCAAATGCTTCCTGGCGGGGTAACGAGGTATACTCCGATATGGCCTCGGCGCCTTTCATCACATTAATGGCGTTGATGTAAAACTCCGCAGCCACTCTCGCGGTTTGTTTATCTTTTGCAAAAGTGAACATACCTACACCCGGATATAATATCACCACCGGGTTCGCGTCGCGTATAGCCGGGCTGTTAGGGTGTTTGCAGGTATTGTAATAATCCTCGTACATTTTACGGTAGGCCTCAAATGCAGGGCTAAGTTTTGCTTTGATGGCATCAACATCTGAAAGATCATCACTTGCTCCCAAACTTAATACCAGCGGACTGATTTTGGTACGCAGGAAATGGTCGGGGCAACTGGTACCCATTGGCGCCAGGCGTTCCAGGTCGTTCGAGTTGATGTATTCTAAAACACGGGCATCATCTGTAAAATGACCGATCATCTGAGTTTTTGACGAGCAGAAGCCACGCAGTATCGGAGCTAATGCAACGGCCTGTTTCTTTCTGTCCGCTTCGGGAAGGCTGTCGATCTTTTGGCCGCCGAATACAGAGCCGTTTTTAATATAGCTTTCTTCTAAATATCCCGCGCATTTTTCTATTACTTCCAGCGTGTTGATATAGCTATCATAAGCGGTATCGCCCCAGGTAAATAAACCATGTGAGCCCAGCATAATACCACGGATGCCCGGGTTGCTGTCCAAACAATCCTTCAGTTGCAAACCCAGGTCGAAACCGGGGCGCTGCCAGTCAACCCAGCCAATTGTTCCTTCAAAAAGTTCTTCGGTTATTTTTTTGCCGTCCTTCGCTGCCGCTATGGCAATAGCCGCGTCGGGGTGCAGGTGGTCAATATGCTTAAAGGGCAAAAAGCCATGCAAAGGTGTATCGATCGACGGTGCTTTTGAGTTCAGGTCGAATATGCTGTGGTTAAAAAGTTCCACCATCTCATCTTCAAACTCAATACCCCGGTATACATTTTTCAAACTCCTTAAACGGTCGACATATAAAGCTGCCAATCCGCTCTTTTTTAGCGTCCCAATATCACCGCCCGATCCTTTGATCCACATTACTTCAACCTCGTTGCCGGTTAATGGGTCCTTATCGATGGTTTTACAGGAGGTATTACCACCACCATAATTAGTAAGCCGAAGATCGGCACCCAACAGGTTCGACCGGTATATGAGCAGGGCTACTTCATCGCCCGCTAATTCGGCCGCTTTGGTATCATCCCATAAATAACTTACATGCTTAAATTGTGTTGTGCTGACAGACATATTTTTAATTATTGAATTATCGATTTATTGAATTAATTATTGAATTTGACAAGCAAACTGCCTACGGCTTACTGCTAACTGCTGCTGTAGCCGCCGCTTCCTTATCTTTTATATCGTTACCCTTACCTACTACCAATACCGATAGGATGATTACCGCTATACCAATTATAACCGTTGTTAACGCTTTTTTGCTTACCCCTTTCCACTCTTTTAGTACCAGCCCCCAGGCGTTAGCCACCAGGATGATAAAGGCCATGTGCAGTATCCAGGAGCTGGCACCATTGCCCATTTTACTTTCGCCCATGCCGTAAAAGAAGAACTGCAAAAACCAGGTGGTACCTGCCAAGGCCGAAAAGATGTAATTTTTCAGCAACGGTGCTTTTTTATTGGTGTAATCGCCAAATGTTTTGTTGCGGGCATTTAAAATCATGCACCAGATGAAGTTGGTGCTGAGGCCGCCCCATAAGATGATAATATACACCACATTATTCTGGAACAGGAAATTGCCCTGCCCGCTATGTGCTGCCATCCATACAGTATTGGCCTGATCGGCCATGGTTTTGCCGGCTTCGAGGCCGAAGTTAAAGCAAGCGCTTAGTACACCGGATACAATGGCAACTGTTATGCCCAGCCCAAATTTGTAATCTTTATTATCGGCCACATCGGCTTTGCCCGCGTTCAGTTCTTTTTCCTTCATCATACCTGCCATACCGCAGATGACGATGCCTACTACCGTTAGGCCTATACCCAAAAGCACCATTTGCCCCCAGTGATTGGTTGCCAGATCTGTAATAGTATCCTTGCCCGCATGTGGGAAGAAATCATAATATACCGATGGTATCAATGAGCCGAAAACCGCGCAAAGGCCCAATATAATGGTGCTGCCTAATGATACGCCGAGGTATCGCACGCCCAGGCCGTAGGTTAAACCACCTATGCCCCAAAGCAAACCGAAAAAATAAGTAAGCAATAAAATACCGCCGTTGGTATCGTGAATGATCTCGGCAAAATGAGGGATGGTGAGCCATGCAGCCAATGGCGGTACAATGAGCCACGAAAAAAGGCCGCCAACTATCCAGTAGCTTTCCCAGGCCCAGCCCTTAACTTTTTTGTAAGGAATGTAAAAACTACCCGAAGCAAAACCACCTATAAAGTGGAATATTACACCAAAAATAACTTCCATGAATTTAATGATTAGGTTATAATCTGAAGCAATTATAAGAGAAAGAAATTATTGAACTATCCTTAACTGTCTTGTTGGAAAATTTAATGCTATTCCCTGTTTTTATTCGTCAAAATTTAAACGTATGGCAGGGCATTTACATTGCCGGGAAGCAATATATTATAAACGAATCAAAAATACAGTAAAACTAAGCTGCTATTGAGTTAAGGTTGATCTGCCACATCATTCGTGTAAGCTATAGGCACGGGGAGTGCCTGCTGATGATCATTTTGGTAAGTGATACCGCTACTCAGCAGTGAAAATCCCTGCGAATTTAAAGGACCATATTTTATCTTAAATTCAAGTCTGTCGCCACCGGCCACATTGTAACTGATATGGCCTTTTGAATAAACGGCGCTATAAACTGTTACTATTTGAGGGCTTAGTATTTTATTAGCTGTACTTAGCCTGAGGCCAAATGGATTGATCGTTAGGGAATTTTGGCTATGATTAATAATTTTAGCTTGTAAAAACAGAACGGAATCGACACTATAAAAATTCAGCCTGATAACAGTTCCTTTAATTATAATATCGTGCAGGTCGACCTGTACATCGCTGCCGGGATTTTTAACATGCCCGCTATTAAATATAGCCTGGGTTAAGCTGGATTTTACCGAATCCTTATTTTTTAGCTGAAATATGCTGATGCTTTTTTCTATCGCGAAATGATCCTTATAATACGCGTAACTGCTTTTATTTAAACTGAAGTGCAGCCTTTGCCCGAATAGGCTTTCCGGCTTTTTTTGATGGACAAAATTAAAGCCGATGTAATAAATTGAATCCATATCGCCGTTATAATTAATGCGCTCATGCAGGTTCAAGTTATTGAGTGGCGCAAAGCAGAATTTTACAGTATCGATTGAATTTGGCGGGACTATCAACTTTTTAGCATCGCCCCAGGAAACATCAGTTCTTATGCCCTTAGCCGTTTCGATCTGCAGATCGCCGGGGTTTATTTTCAAGGTATCGCCCGACTCATTAGCTATAGATCCTGCAAACAAAAGCGTATCGCCCTTTTGTTTTGCCCGCAGCTGAAAATCAGCGCTAACACCCTGGTCGGAAATTAAGGATGCTGAACTATTGAAAAGCAGCGGATAACGCTTTACCGTAGCGGCATCAGGGGCATACCGTTTAGTTTTTGAGCAGGAAAACAAGCAAAGGAAAACCGGTACTAACAAATACGAATACTTATAGGGCATGTTGTTTTTGTAAATATAAATATCACGCTAAACTTTTTGAGTTAGCGTGATATTTAATGAATTAATGTTTATCAGTGTAATTCTATGAAGGCTAATATTAAAACCCTCCCTGGAACGTGACCGTATAAGTTGTTCCGTTAACCGGGCTGCTGATCACATGGTTCGAGCCGGATTCCCAGGTTGTACCGGTGCCGCCTGTTGTCCCTTTTAGCACTTTAAAGTCTAACTCGGTAGGTGGCACGCTTACGGTGCAGGTCCAGTAATTATTTGTGGTCCATGTTCCCTGTACCCCGGAGCTCCAGTTGGTAAGCGATGAATTATTACCCGAAAAGAATAAGGAGTTACCGCTTAGCACATTTTCCTGCATTTTTAAGGTAACGGTTACGCTGGTGCCATTGCTCGACCATATCGTATAGCTGTTGGCAGGCGCGTTTATGGTGGTTACCCCCGATGCATTGGTATAAATATCGTTAGTGGAATTGTTCGAAAAATCGTGCAGATCAGCATTAGCCCATTTGGTAGTAACCGTGCGGGTTAAGCTGGAGCTTGAATTATTGATATAAATTAGCAAACCCGGCGAACCATTCATTTGCGCCACATATTCATCATTATCGGAGTAAAGAACAGAGGTTGTACCCGAAGCCAGATTTTTATTGATCCATATCAATGTATTCATT
>Ga0302300_1001571_pt1 | contig 12781 bp, 11 predicted proteins | sample III_Palsa_E1_1_FD_198756 | JGI IMG/M metagenome (GOLD analysis project Ga0302300, IMG submission 198756) | Peat permafrost microbial communities from Stordalen Mire near Abisko, Sweden - III_Palsa_E1_1 | ecosystem: Environmental > Terrestrial > Soil > Palsa > Peat permafrost | place: Sweden... | reverse complement strand
ATTTATTATTATCAGTAAACACGTTTCAGTCCTTAATATGTCTATCAACACACTTGCCAAATTACAACATAATATACCACCCGATAACAAAAATATGTACATCATAGAACCAGAGATAATCTCACCTAGGATTGCAACTTATTATCCGAATGAAAATATATTTAGTGTTGATTATCAAGGTAAAAGCACACTCCTCGTCACCACTCATTACAGTCCTTTTTTATGTAAATTGGTAATCAGAGGTAAAACTTATTATGCCTGTCGTTATGATGACCGAGATTCACTTAAACCTATAACCAAAGATCAACTACCAAAAACCACAGATTACATTCCTCGTTCGGGATATAAATTTCCTATTAATCCTGTATTCGAAGGTATGTATGACTTATACACATACAACCCACCATCCACCAAAAACCGTGATTATTATGTATTACTTATATATGAATTGGACCCTATCGCAAAAATTTTATATGCATTTAGTTTATAAATATAATCCAAACACATATACATATACATTGTTAATATTGTTTTGACAAAATAATGTAAATAATATATGTATAATCTACATAACGGCTTGTGGATGATTGAATACATGAATGACATGTAGTTCATATGTTAACATTAACCAAATTACCATAGAAATATACTCTGTATTATTTTACAAACTACATACAAATTGTGTATGAACTACATGCCATTCGTGTATTCAATCACCCACAAAAAATCCACGGGTCTTGTATGTAATACTATACTGACAAATACACAAACATGCAATAACACATAACTATATGTTAACTACTTCAAATAAAGAAAATACATAATTATTATGTATTTTAACTAACTACAATCATAATATTCACTACTAGTATAATTATACAAATAATATTGTAATGATACTCTTTTATTTATAATTACAACATCTATATAATAAATAAAAGAGTATTATTATAGTTTAAAAGAAAAATATGGTATAAATCTTACTTATATCATATAATAATATATGTTGTAGTCATCATAATTAAGATTTATACTATTTAACGCTTGAATAGTTACCTATTAACCATATAACAATATAATATTGTTATGTATTTAATATACGACAAATTAAACATTTAATTACCTTAAAATATGTTGGTTTACCTACATAATGTTTGTGGATGATTAGATACACAAATTTTATGTAATTATACTTATATTTACAAGTAATTCAGGAGAGAAGGAGAAGAATGGATTGTATAAAATATGTTGGATGGAGTAATGATATGTAATAATTCTGTCGACAATTACAGTAAATTCGTGTATCCAACCATCCACAAATATACTGTGGTTCTAAATATACTATTTTTAGTGATTACATATATTAACATATTAACATAATATTATTTACATAATATTCGTGGATGGTTGGATACACGAATTTCATGTAATTGACAGTAGATTTAAAAATAATTCTCCTCCATCTCTTACTCTTTTTGTCCTTACTCTTTTTATCCTAAAGGAGGAAGAGAGAGAACAGATAATTAAATCAATAGTTTTCAAATAATATAGAACAATTCTATATTAATTTTAAATAATGTGTATATATATATACATATATATATATATATGTACACAGATTAACAATTATACTTTATATATTATATTTGTATTAATGTTGTACCAAAAATGTATTATCCAATATTATATAAAGTATAAAAAGTATATAAATAGTAATTTACAATTTGTAATTGTAAAAATATATTTAATGTTAATTATGTAATTATGTAATTATATGTTATATGTTATATGGATATAAGATTAATCAGATAATGTTGGTGTTGATGATGGTTGTTGTGCAGAAGGAAGAGAAGGATGAGAAGGAGATACACCAATTAAGTCCAAATCAAGGATTATAGATTTGTAACTGTCAAAACACTAGAACGTGTGTAACATCCAACCATACAGTTTGAGTTCAGTCATGGTCGGGGCCAGCCATGGAATGTAGGATATCGAAATACCTCTAGTGTTCCAGGTGGTGAAATTACCAAAATCTTTACATTTTGACTTATGAACCACACACACACAGCAAAACATTTGCATTCATTGTTACGAACTACACTATTGAATTTATTCAGGATGTGTGTGTGTGTACATTAATCTAGTTTACAACTGACACATCCTTGATTTGTTGTGACACAGGCTTCAATTGTTCAAATGGATATATTTATCAAGTGTAAATAATTGGGTATGAAGTTTTCCTGATTAGTGTGTGAAGTTTCATATGAACCAAATTTATCCATAACAAATATTATTTCACCGAACATCCATATCTCTCTCTCTTCAAGAATGTTGTAGTGTAATAACCACCCCATCAATTGGTTATAAATATAGTTAAAAATTCTTCTTGTTTACCAAATTTTATTTATTTCGTATCTTTGTATGTGTAATATTAATTATATAGTTATTATTATTAATAATAACATTATAATTTAATTATAATTATATAATGTAAATAGTGTATGATTAGAATATCATTAACAATGTATTATACTTTATGTAAAATTATATGTGTATATATATATATAATAGTAGATGTTTTGTATCTCGAAGATACAAAATTTTGTATTTGTATATGATATTGTGTATCATGTGTATAGATGGATAGTAGTGGGTATTTTATATCTTGACTATGCTTAAGTAAAGAAAGAGACTTTCCATACAAATACGGGATTTGGTAATTAGCAATTTATCATACATAACATAACGACTAGCTGGATCAGTAACATTATCATCAACCAAAGTTTCAGTAACGTCGGCTTCATGTGATTTTAAACCATCATCAATATCGCTGGTCATGGCTTTAATGTGATTCCAATGGACACGAGAATACAGAACGATACTTTTCAATACTCTAAAACTTACCTCATTATTCTGTCTTATAATACCTTCTATCTCATTATGGGATAATCCTTGAGCACCGATTATCCCCGTAATGTACATATAATATTCATCCAATCCCTTTTTAATCTCGTCACGATCAAACTTTGAATAGGTGTCCATCAACACCTTCATAGAAGGAGTTAAATAATATCGTTCATTCATCCCATGTTGGAAACTGTCGAGAATTAGCAAATTTACCAAGTTGAATATTGATGACAATAATAGTTTCTGTCCTGTAATATGACTTTCCATATAATAATTATTATTATCTAATAAGTTCACACCCGCAGTTTCCAACAGACTGTCAGTCAACGGTTTATGATCATGTTCATTTTCATTTCTATTAAACACATAATTAGATAATTCGTATTCATAAAATGAATCACTGTTCCTGGGGTATTGGATGTTATTTAACATCTTAACATTATTACCATATTTGCTATCAACAGTAGTAATAAGACCAAAATTTGTGTTTTGTACATAATTGTGAGTTGTACTATGAAAATATCTTGGTTCGTAATCATAAGCATCATATACGGGTGTTCTAGGATAATTTTTGAACAAAGTATTTTCTCTGACTGTAATATCATACAATACAGTATTTGGTCTGTAGAGTTCGGGTTCATGCATATAACCACCTAGTGACACACCAATAGAAGAAGCAAAGTCAACTTGACATGATTTAACTTTAAACAAAAAATTATGATTCTCATAAATAGAAATGTACAATGCTGCCCAGTCACCAATGGGAAATGTTGCTACTTCTGTAATGTGTTCTTGTTTTCCTTGTACAGTAATATCAATATTATTGCTATGTTCAACAACATAATCTAATTCACTTATATGATCAAGATCGGATGTTTGTGTCTCAATTATAGCAAACACACGTTTCCTACTTATAGTCCATAAGTACTGGGATTGAAGCAACTCATGACGTAAGTCCCGTTGTTTGCTGAGTTCATATCCCCTGATTTGGTTGCGATTTTTATAATCGGGATCATCTTCACTCACCTTCGGATTTTGCTCTACCCATATACCAATAGAGTCAACATCCCATTCTGGGTTGTATCCGCCCATTTCCTTTTCATGTGTCAACTCATCATAATATCCGACGACTAATACCCTATTTGACATATTAGTGACTATTTGGTGATGTCACCACCAATAAATAAATATTATTCATTTTATTTTATTTAAGATTATAATAATATATGATAGTAGATGTTTTGTATCTCGAAGATACAAAATTTGGTGTTTGTATATAATATTATGTATAGGTATTTTATGTCTTGACTGTGCTTAAGTGAAGAAATAAACTTTCCATATGAATACGGGATTTGGTAATTAACGATTTATCATACATAACATAACGACTGGTCGAATCCGTGGTGTGGTCATCAATCAAAGCTTCAGTGACATCAGGTTCATGTGATTTCAAACTATCATCAATGTCACTCTTCATGACCCTAATTTGATTCCAGTGGACACGGGAATATAGAGCGATAGATCTCAATACCTTAAAACTTACCTCACCACTCTGTTTTATGATACCTTCTAGTTCACTGCGAATTGGGCCTATAGTGGCACGAATGATCCCTATAATATACATATAATATTCATCCATTTCCTTTTTAATCTCGTCAATATCTAACTGTGAAAAAGTTTGCATCAACACCTTCATAGAAGGAGTTAAATAATACCGTTCATTCTTGCCATAATAGTAGCTATCAAGGATTAACAAATTTACCAAATTGAATACCGATGACAATAGTAATTTATTGTCAGTGGGTAAACTCTTTCCAACGTAGTTATCATCTAACAATCTTACGCCTGCAGTCTCCAGCAGACTATCAGATAATGGTTGAGAAGTACTTTTATATCTATTAAATACATAATTAGATAGTTCGTATTGATAGTATGTATCAGTATTCCTGGGATATTTAATTTTATTCATAATCTCATAACTAAATTCATCATTAGAGGATATAGTTGGTCCAAAATTTGTGTTTTGTACATATTCCACAGCAGCAGCATGAAAATACCTTGGACTATAATCATATCGATCATATAAAGGCATTCTAGACTGGTTTGCAAACAAAGTATTTTTTCTGAGTGTCATATCAATCAACACATTTTCTGATTTGCAGATTTTGGGTTCATTTAGATAATCATGATCTAATTCATGACCAACAGAAGAAGCGAAGTCAATTTGACGTATCTTAACTTGGTTCAGGAAGTTATCATTCTCATAAATCGAGATGTACATTGCTGTCCACTCTTTAATATCAAATGTCGTCACCTCCGTAATATGTTCTTGTTTACCATCTATGACAATATACATATCATTAACATGATCAACAATATATTGTATTTCACGTTTGGGAGCAGCAAGAGGAAATTGTAGTTCAACTATAGCGAACACTCGTTTCCTACTTACAGTCCATAAATATTTATCATGAAGTATCTTATTATAAATATCCCATTGTTTGCTAAGTTCATATTCTCTAACTTCGTTTTTATTGTTATAATCAGGATCATCTTCATCAATCTCAGGATTTTGTTCCATCCATACACCAACAGAATTATCATCCCATTGTGGATTATATGGACCCATCTCCTTCTCATGTGTTAATTCATCATAATATCCAACTACTAATAACATCTTGTTTGTTATACACACTACTTTTTAAATATTATTAATTTGTTCATTTTATTTTTATATGTGAATGAAAATATTAATAATAATAGTAAAAGTTCCATGTCTATGAAAAACATGTAAACAAAGATGTCTATCAGTCAAAAGTTAAATTGTTTGAAACAATTAGAAGAGATAAAAATCAAGAGACAAGGTTCTGTCAACTTTGTCTCCTGATGATGAGATATTACTGAGGGAGATGAAAATTGGATAATAAACACACACAAGAGAACTTTGACATTATCGTGGAAACTGGCAACATTCCCCTAATACAAGATTGGGTTAACAAGTATGGATTTTATGTTGACCCTGTGTTTAGTAATCAGATCCAACATTGATCATTATAATGATGTGTATACTGGTGAGTATAGTTTTGACCTGGTGTTAGAAGAGGTAGCAAAAATTAAAAACATGTATTATGTACGTAAATTTTTTGGTAGTTGTTATGAATACTGGCATATTACCGGCCGATTTTGCCAGATTTGCCAGATTTGGATGGTCTCGCATTTCTGGTCAACCTTATACCACGTGATTTTGTGTATGATTATGATGTGTTGTCCCAAGCTATCATTGCTGGCGTTCAATCTGATCATTGGGAGGTAGTAAGATTTCCCACGTCTCTATTAACTCCTGATCAACTGACCACTTTCAGGCAGGAGTTGACATCTGATGCCTGTGGGCCGTAAATAAGAACCAGAAGGAGTTACACGATATCATGGATTGTTTCATTTAACCCATCCTTTTTTACTCTCTTCATCCTTATCTTCCTTATCTTCCTTATCTTCATACCACTACGTGGTATCATATTACCACCATTAAACGGTATAAATATCTTTACAATTATAAATTGTAAACTATAATATATACATATATTACTAAGTATATAAATATTATATATGTTATTGTAATATACATGCAAACATAATTATTATATTAGTATAATATAACAGTATTGTAATATACAATAATAATTAATATTTCTTTGTTTATCATTGTATTAAAATAATATAATATAATATATTTATATTTCTATTAACATATTTATACACTACATATAATAAGTAGTATACGTTATATAACATTTACGGTAAATGTTAAAATATTTTGTATTAATAAGTGAGGAAATATTAATAATAAAATAAATACAGGTAATAATCTTTGTATTGAAAGTACACATAGATATTTAATAATAATGTTATTACTTTGCAACAAAATAATATTTAACATAATAATTGTATATATGGTAAAGTTAATAATATATAAATAATGAATAAAAGTATTATTAATGTTATTGCACTTGTATTTTATTAATAATAGATTTTTATCTATTGATGACATAAATATCGTAGTGATATAAATATGTATTTAATTGTATTTATGAAAAATATAAATACCATGGAGTTTTTGCTTCCGTGTTCTCTTACCTTTCCAACGATAACGAAGTTTGTAAGGATAAGTAATTTTGCTTGTTTGTGAGATCAGGCAGATGCATAAAGTCATAATCGGTATCCGTGATTTATACCCATTGGAATCGATGTAAATTAAAATATCCCTAGTAAGGGGGGGGGCGACATAAATGCCACTACTCATGAGCTATTTGAATGTAAGGAGTTAAATAAAAACAACGTACTTCTTTTACTTCTTTTACTAATAGTGATCATTCGATTACCACAGACAATAGTGAGTTATCAACTGATAACTCATGTATAGTAAGTAATTTTAATATCATCTACTTTCTTTGGTGAAGGATTACTCGTTTTATGATAAATAACTACCTGACATATTTTTATACTCGATTACACAACTATCTTTTTCATACAATTTGTATTATTATTATTATATTTACTTTTATAACCATAATCTATTATTTATATTAAATTTATTATGTAATAAATTTACTACTGTAGGTAGTAAACGATAATACATAATTAATAAATATTACTATTATCGTAATACTAGTAATTATTAAATATATGTTATTATATATTGCAGTACACTATTTATAATAGTGTGTATTTGTATATATATATATGTGTGTATGTGTATGTGTTTAATCTATAAACAAAAAGCATATAATACTTTAGCGTAAGGATCAACCTCATAAATTAAAAGTTTATGATAATCGTGTTGATCAAGTGACAATAAGTTATATGTTTGAATTACATAGTTACCGAGTGTTAAACCAGTATTATAATATGATAATGGAATGTAATCATTACACTGTTGGATATCATGATTAATATCATTAAATTTAATAGTTGGATAACTATTATTAAACATGTAATTGTTCAACGACATGTCCAAACTGTCATGTACGCATACATAATGATATTGATTAATATTTGTATTATTTACAACTTTTACTAATCGACAATATGACCTTGGACATACAACTAATGTTTGATGATCCTCATCATATACTTGATATATACTATGATTACTATTGTTGGCATAATAAGCAGCAACTCTGGGTGAAATCTTCACAGGTGATTTAGTATTGTAAATATGGCATCGTTGCTGTCTCGATAAGTAAATAAACCGATCTATGGTTGGATATTTTATGACTAGTTTTGAATTTATAGTACGTAAACTATCACGTTTGACATAGAAAAAACATGTATCAGAAGACTGTTTACTCATATGTGGTTTATACAACACATTATAAATATGGTCAATGTAATCTCGTTTTATTGATCCGGTACCCTTTAACAACGTTATCATTTGACTAATATTTTTTGTGGCAAAAAAGGGATCAATGTCAGACAGAACAAAACTAGACATTTTAAGTAGTTGATTAATATGTACTAGGTCACAATTATAATGGTTATAAACGTAACCATGTAGCAATGTTAGATGACTCTTATGCTCCAAAAGATCTATAACATACAAACAGTTAACTATTTTAGTCATATCAACTAATGGTATTATATCATTCACATGATCAATGTTGTATGTTATACACACACCTTCAACAAAATATTTAGTGTCATTAACACTAATATCATGTTTGTGATTGTACATTAGATCATTAATGAGTTCCAGATAATCTAACCATACTTGAGAATTTATATTTATTGGTATCTTTATTATGTTATTATTACTAGCATGATTGTTAGCACATAATAACATATTAGAAATAACAGTGCTACCATGCATAAATTCATGTGGAAGGGTGTAATCTATGCCCGACACCTGTATCACTAACATTTTTATGTTTTAAACATAAAATATACAAATATCAAGAATTTTATCTTGTCACATATTAATAATAACATATATGTTAAAATATTTACCCCTTTTATAAAATTACATAATATCACCATTATTAAACAAACTTAATTTGTTTAATTTTTATATTGTTGTTATGTACAATATATAATAATATTATATATTATATATGGTATATGATATATGGTATATTAGAAATAGTTAATTATAATTTACTATCTATCCAACTTACAAATAACTTATTTTTATTAAATTACCTTTCGTCCTTGAAAAAAGTATACAAATATACAGTCTTACACGTTATTGTCATGGTAATTTATAATACATAGACTATATTTTAACATAACAACTTTATTAAATTTATAATTTGTATATTACAATAATATACGTATATAACAATACCACCTATTTTATGTTTATGAATTGTCTATTCACATAATCACATAATACAAACTATTATTCTTACTCCTCCACCCAATTATCATCTCTCCATCATCCTTCCTTATTTCTTTGTTATTCTCGTACGTACTGTTGCAATTACATAAAAGTTGTGTATCCATTCACCCACAATGTTCATATGAATATCAAAGACATTGACATAATTAAATTAAAAAATAATACTTGTATTATGTAATTATTCTTGATAAAGTCAGGTATTAATGTTTTTATTATATTCTTCTTGTTCCTTATTTACACTACTATTTTATTTATATTAGTAAACCTATTCATGTATTAATACATGAATATTGGTGGATAGTTAAAATACATGAATATTCATGTAATGATACTAAAATATATAAGAATAAGCAGATTAATAAATGAGGGAAGGGAGAAAGTAATATTATAGATTATAGACCATAAATTATAATCTTATTGTCGACAATTACAGTTAATTATAGTTAATTACATAAAATACGTGTATATTAACTAACCACGATAATTTTGTAAATATTACCAATGATCAATATATTATAATGTTAATATGCAACACTATTACATAATTACCATGATCAGTTATTTACACTAACTTTATGTTGTTATCTATGATTTTAACATATATACATATCTATTGTTTAATGGGTTTTTACTTTTTATTCTTTCCATTCATCCCTTCTCTCCTCCCCCTTCTCCCTCCCCCCATTTTTTATTCTATCTACTATTTTAAAAATTTAATCCTACTATTATTTTACCTTATCATAAGGTAAAATATAAATTATACTCTTATTATAATCTTTGTTATGAATAACAAATACATTGAATATAGTTGTAATAAATAATGTGTTATAATAACCATATTATTTTATAATAATTGTTTTATATCTCAAAGATATAAATTATAGTATACAGATGAGAATACTACATGTTTTAGTATGATATACTATTTAAGTGTTATAGATGTGAACCATACTCTTAAAGTTTATAACATTATATATTTTACATATCATAGATGTAATTAGTTTGTTATTATGTAAAACATATATATTGTTAATATTGTTAATATTGTTCTTAATTGCAGTTATGCATGTTGTACCAACACACAATTAACATAGTTATCTTTTTCCATGCATCTTATCAATCATGTATTGTGACGCACTATTACCATTACCGATGAGTTTACCCATGACATAATCAGCAACTTTGTTGTTGTCACCAATTACACTACCCAAAACATTACCTCTGATATTTTTTTTCACTACTAAAACATATGTCCCTTGAAGTTACCAAAGTGCACCTCCTCGTTATATGAAGACAAATTAAACATTACTGTTATCTATTATGTATTATCTGTTAGTTTTTTATTGTTCATCAACACACGCTCACTCACAGATATAATATGTGTATATTCCACTATAAAATTACATATTTTTAACTTATATGATGTGTAAATTACAACTATTAAATAGATGTAATTATAATAATAGAAATTGTTTTAGTATTACAATACTTTTATGCTTAATGCATATATTATGTATTTTATATCTTGTGGATGTAAAAAGTTTAGTTAATTTATTATTGCAAACTGTTGACATTGAACAGTTTAAACTTGTTTGTCATTGTCTATGTTACCAGTTCTTGTTACTGATTTTTGTTACCGATTCTTGTTATAATAACTTTTATGTATTTTGAGATAATATTATTGTTACCGACAACCTTACTTGTTACATGACCGTTAATCTTGTTATAATTACCGATTGTGTCACCAATGATATTAAAGATAAAATTATTCATGTCATGAATCAAGTTCTTTTCAAAATCACTAATATATTTTATACAATACCAATAATATGTTTGTTTAGTCTTGTTGTTTATCAACACTATTTTTTTTCAAACATATTATTATTAATTATACTCAAGACTAAACAAACATATATAATGTTATATCAAACATGTTCATATTAAACATGTATACATAAATCTCTATATTTATAGTAATAAAATATAAATACCCTTAAAATTAGAAATATGGGTATTATATGTAAATGAATATTATTATAACATTATAAAATAGTTTATATATTAATTAGATTAATATGTGTTAAACATGCTATTGTGTAAATATATGTATTAGTGTATATAACACTATGATAATAGATAAGTGGAATGAAAAAAGGGATGAAAAAGGAATGGGTGAAAAAATAACAAGATTTTAATTTTGGTTACTAGATGATAAAATAGCATATTTTTTGTCAAGATGGTACATTTGTTGTGATGATAACACGTTAGTACCATCAGACCATGATCTAACCATACCGTGAAGTAGAGGTATGTCCTTCTTCTTGTACAAATGGGACCAATGTTTAGCTTTGATTATAGTTTTGTCAGTGTGTATTAGTAAATAACAATAGGGTTTAATTTCTTGAATTAGACCTGATTTGTAATATGTAATAGTATGAAAGTATGTTGTGTTACCAATTGTAATTTGTTTTGATATGTTAAGTTTTGACCATTCCTGACGAAAATTACTGTCACATATAATAGTTTCGGGTAACCAATAGTAAGGAAAGTGTAAGTATACATCACGTTGATTATTAACATTAAGAGTATTTATTAACGTATGTAACCGTTTACTGTTATCTGGATGCATGTATGTTTGTAATAATTTAGTAACTAGTAATTCCAAATACACATTATCTTCAAGATAGTGACATAATTTTACGTCTTCAATACTTACTGTTTTCATATCCTGGTCAGTTAAATAACACACATAATTGTCATAACATGACACATACTGTTCGGGAAAGTAAACAGTATCACAATTACAATCATTAATTAGATCATTATAAAATTTACTATTACTTAATCCGACCCTTGGTATTGAAATTTGTGATTGTTGTATTCGTGACGATAATGATTTATCATCATTACTACATATAATATTTATCATACTATTATTATTTTGTGTCATGTCTAATGTTGTTTACCGTGACAAATATTAACTTTCTCATAACAATATCATTATTTTTACATTTTTACATTTTTACATTTTTATATTTTTACAATCGTTAACAATTAATAATAAAGATATATCATGACTATGATAAACAACGTATATCTTAATATATGTAATGTAGATAATTAAATGATATTAATGTAATAATACCTATTGATAGTATGGATAATAAAATATTGTTGAGTAATACTATGGTTAATAATATAACATAGTCAGTGAACATAATAAGTTGGATAATTCCAACTAGATTTATATCTGTATTTTGAGTATTACAATGAGTATTACAATGAGTATTACAATGAGTATTACAATGAGTATTTGTTAAGTAATACCACATTCATTGATAATATTAATGAGTTAATATTATGGTTACAATTAACAATTCACTGTTCGGATAAACAATTCTTGTCACTGTTAATATCAAATAGCATATAAAAAGTGGGATGAGTTCTATCCAATCATGGAATATGATAGGGTGGGAGGGG
>Ga0302300_1001570_pt1 | contig 12787 bp, 7 predicted proteins | sample III_Palsa_E1_1_FD_198756 | JGI IMG/M metagenome (GOLD analysis project Ga0302300, IMG submission 198756) | Peat permafrost microbial communities from Stordalen Mire near Abisko, Sweden - III_Palsa_E1_1 | ecosystem: Environmental > Terrestrial > Soil > Palsa > Peat permafrost | place: Sweden... | reverse complement strand
AAAACAAAACAAAACAAAACAAAACAAAACAAAACAAAACAAAACAAAACAAAACAAAACAAAACAAAACAAAACAAAACAAAACAAAACAAAACAAAACAAAACAAAACAAAACAAAACAAAAAAGTTTGTAATGTTTACTTTTTGTAAATATAAATACATTTAATGTTAATTACATGAAGTAGTTACCTACTCATATGTTAACTCCGAGATAACATTTACACAACATGTAATTTCCGCTTGTAATCTTATATGTACCAGTAGAAAAAATTGTGATCAAACCTCATTGGTATTGGATTATTGCATAATGTTATATAACATACAACTGGAGAATTACCAGATGTAGTTAATACATGGTTGAATAGTTAAATGGTTGAATGATTGGATATTTGGATTTTATCTACTTCATATAAACAATGTTAAATACATAATTGTTATGTATTTTTTACAGTGGTAGTATTTTGTAGTAATAAGATGTATGTATATATGCATTCTTTCTCATAACACAAAAACACAATCTTACATTTTGGTAAGTTAAAATATTTGTCATTGAGTAACACTCTTATATACAAATTTACAACCCTATTATCTCTACATTTAAAGATAATTGTATTTATGTGTATATACAGTAAAGAATATTCTACACATTATTAAATTACGCCTAATTTATTAACCTGTTAAAGTATATTCACTTAATAGTAAGTATATATATATGTTCAAAATTTCAAGTGGGTAATTTATTGTGTATATGTAATAATATTAAAATATCCACTAAAGCAGATATACGTTACTAACAACGATAGTAACCGAGACCGTAAATAACATGTTACACGATGTTGTATACTAGCAAATAAATAAAATCAAAGTAAATACTATTACCTGTTCATTCAATGACAAAATGGACAATATAACATTCGAGATACAAACACTGTAAATTTTTTGCATGAAGTATGTTTAAATTTTACACTAGTTTGTTATTCGTAGTATCTCTTGGCATCTCTCATCTTGACATCTCTCATCTTGGCATCTCTCATCTTGGCATCTCTCATCTTGACATCTCTCATCTTGACATCTCTCATCTTGACATCTCTCATCTTACTGACCCTTTATTGACTATTTTTGGGGTATTTTTCATAGTGTTCCTATTCTTGGCTACCCTCGTTACCTTAGAAAATGATATTTATTTTCATCCCTTTCGTTCCACAGAAACAACATGTCTTCCAGGAAGCTTTACCGTGCAGTTCAGAGGAACTCAGTCTCATCCGCTTGGAATCTCCTCCATCAAGACATTGAACAGGACATCGATGATGCTCATGAGGGTCTCAGTAACAGCAGACGTCCAAACTATCTGATGCAGAACATCATCGATTCAATTGAGAGGACTCATCAAATTTATCGGATTTTCAAGGTAAACCACAATCTTGAGTATCTTACGTTTTCCCTCTCCAGCATTCATCAAGATGATGTTTGCTTTCTGATCGCTTCTCTTTACAACAAGGGTATTTTAACTGAGAAGGAAAAGGACATGTTGGTCGGAGGTGACGTGGATGATCTTGAAGACGAAAATATTGGTGACATCATGACTAGCATTCCCAGGGAGGAGCTGGAGTACATTCATTTCCTTGAGAGACGTATCTATTACATGGTTTTGTCCTTCACTGCTTTGGGCTGCGCCACGGTCTTTTCCTTCGTTGTCCTCGGTCTTGGATGCTCGAAGTAAGAAAAGGGTTGAGGAAGTTCAAAATTACAAAATCTAAACAACCTAAGGTTGTTTATATCAAATTATGAAGATAACGGGTCGTTGTGAGGTTGGGAGAAAATTGCTTTCTTATTTATAACTTCTCTTCTCCTCAAACACTTGACATTGATGTCGAATGATCTTGATGATTTCATGTGGGCCTGTAGACATGGTGATCTTAGGAGAATAGATTTAATTCTCAGTAAACCTGAATTTGATCCGGATGAAAGAGGTGTTCGCAGCCTCATGAATGGATTTCAATCCGCCTGCTATTATGGGGTAGTACCAGCGGTTAAGAAGTTAATGAATGAAAGGAAGGTCAATATCAATTGTAGAAATGCCAACAATACGACAGGCTTGCATCTAGCCTCTAGACGTGGACATTCGAATGTTGTCAGGTTGCTACTTACCCATCCATTGATTGAAACAGATATTCGTAATTGTAATCGAGAATCTCCTTTCTTCGTTGCGATCACTAACAACAATGTTGAGATCGCCAGACTTCTTCTCCTCAAAGACCCTAATATCGATATGACAATCAGTAACGACTATAATGAAAACGTTCTCATGATGAGATGCAAATTTAAGGCCTTTAAATTTGTTCTCGAGAATGTGACAGCTGAGAAAGCCTATGATCTCTTGACATCCAAAAATAACGGAGGAATGACTGTTTTGGATACCGTCGTCTTCAACTCTGATGACGAGGATGCTCACTTGCGTATCAAATATTTCTTGTTTAAATTTACTTCGGTTACCCTACAGCTTGGTTTGAAACCTCTGGAAGCACTACTGAACTTGGATCCTGATTGTGAAAGACACGAATTAATCATCCAATATGTCAAGGATCCAGAAGTTGTCTGGAGTTGGCAATCAGATTTTCTAGATCCTGTATCTGGGATCTTTACACAAATTGTGATGTTATCCGATAATTACTTCGTCCTGAACACAGAACTGGAACAATGTTAATAATCTCAGATATGGAATCTAGAAAATACGCACTCAATACGTATTAGAAATTTGATTTGTTTATCTTCTTATTTCACCTGAAATCATCTGACAGAATGGACGATCTGATCGATGATTTTATTTATGCGTGTTGGGGTGATGACTTGAAAGGAGTAGATTCATTTCTTAGTATTCCAGGTTTCGATCCAAATGCGAGCGGTGACAATCAGTGGAACGGTCTTCAAAACGCTTGTTGTTCGGGAGCAAAATTAGTAGTCGCGAAATTATTGTCATTACCGAATACTGATCTTGGCGTTAGAACTACTGTTGGAAGTACTCTCCTGCATTTGGCATGTGAAGCTGAAGATATTGATATTGTCAAGCTCTTACTCCAACATCCTCTGATTGACATTGATGCCTGTGATAATTATGGGGAGACTTCCCTCTTCAACACGGCGAAAGCAGGTCATATTGGAATTATGAAAGTTCTTATCCTGGCAGGGGCTGACATTGGCAAGAAAAACAAGAAAGGTAACAACATCCTGACGGGCAGATCTAATTTCGGAGTGATGAAACTCATCTTGGACAATGCCTCACCGAGCTTAACCTATGACCTCATGACTTGTGTTGACGACAACCAGGAAACTACATTTTCAATTGATATTCTCAAGCTTTCTGATGCATCAGTCAAATATCTTCTAATTAAGCTTACTTTGGCCGCCAAGCAATTGGGTTTGGAAGTTAACCTTGGTAATGCAAGACACTCCTTATTCGAAGAGTACAGGGCAAATCCAGAAATTATTTGGTTATGGCAAGAAGAGAAAAAGATGGTTTAAAATTGTCAGTGTCTGTTCGACTCAATGGGTTTAAAGAGATATACACACCAAGTGTGTATATTGCAAATTTGATTTCTTCATTTTCTTGCTGCCCGAGAAATCAGCTGACAGAATGGACGATCAGACTGATGATTTTATTTCTGCTTGCGGTGACGGTAACCTAGAAGTAGTGGAAGAAATTCTTGAGGTCCCGGGGTTTGATCCGAATAATAGGAGTGATAGGCAATTTAATGGGCTTCAATCTGCTTGTTATAATGGAAGAACACAAATAGTCTCCAAATTATTGTCTCTACCGAACGTTGATGTTAATGTTAGAAATGAGGGAATGAATAATACACTCATCCATTTGGCTTGTGAAGAGAATAATCTTGATGTTATTCGAATGCTCTTGTTGATTCCCTCAATCGACGTTAATGCTCGTAATAAAGATGGAAAAACACCTCTTTTCGTCGCAGTACATTGGGACCATATTGAGATCATCAAACTACTTATTCAGGCCGGAGCTGATCTTAGTAAGAAAAATAATAGTGGTACTAACATCCTGATATCAGGATGTGATTTCGGAACAATAAAGTTTATTTTGGATATTGCAAGCCCCGAGGTGGCTCTCGATCTCATGACATGTCCTGATCAATCTGATTATTCATTTCTGGATCATATTCTTTATGGTTTTCAAGGATCATGTGATGGGATCGTACTCTTAAGATATTTTCTGATCAAAGTGAGCTTAGTCGCCAAAGAGCTAGGTGTGAAGATCAACATTGGTGATGAGAGGCATGAATTATTAAAACAGTACGAGGCAGATCCAAAAATTATTTGGTTGTGGCAAGCGGAGACAGATCCTATCTCCGACGTATTTACTCAAGTTGTGATGTTATGCGATAATTATTATTGTGTGGGAACCTCCAGGTTCCTCAACCCTCAAGAGAAGGAAGGGGAGAAAGAAAACCCAGAAGTGGTAAACAGAAAGAGATGGTTTAGTATTGTCAGTCAACTTCCAATGGAATTACAGATGCTGGCTTGCCATCGTCTCTTCGACTCAATGAAGCAAAATGTTCATGGCAGATTAGTTACTGCGCAGATGAATCACTGCCGATAATATACATACAAATTTGATTTGTTCAATCTCACTGTTTTTCTCTCGGGAAACTAACATAATGGAGGAGAATATTAGTAATTTTATCTCTGCTTGTGAATCTGGTAATCTGGATGTAGTGGAAGAAATTCTTGAGATCCCGGGATTCGATCCGAATGATATGGGTATTGAACGATTTAATGGACTTCAATTCGCTTGCTATAATGGACAAACGCGAATAGTCTCTAAATTATTATCTCTACCTAACATCAATCTTGATGTTAGAACTCAGTTCGGTAATACAATTCTGCACTGGGCTTGTGAAAGAAACAATCTTGATACTGTTAAACTGCTATTGTTGAATCCCTCAATCAACATTGATGCTTATAATACGAGTGGAGAAACTCCTCTCTTCATCACAACGTGTTGGAACCATATTGAGATCACCAAACTACTTATTCGAAACGGGGCCAATATTAACAAGAAAAATAATATTGGTACTAACATCCTGGTGAAAGGGTGTAGTTTCGAAACAATGAAGTTTATCTTGGATATCGCAAGTCCAAAGGTGGCTTTTGATCTCATGACGTCTGCCAACGAAAATAACCAATCTCTCCTGAGTCATATTCTTTATACTTTTCGAGGACGAGATTATGGAATAAGAGTTTTGAAGTATTTTCTGATTAAACTCACTTCAGTCACGAAAGAGCTGGGTTTGGAAATTAACATTGGTGATGGAAAGCATGAAATATTAGAACAATATAAGGCAAACCCAGAAATTATTTGGTCGTGGCAAGCAGAGACAGATCCAATCTCCGATGTATTCACTCAAGTTGTGATGTTGTGTGATGAATATTATTGTTTCAAGACCTGCAAGGTCCTCAACCCTGCCGGGGGTGTCAGAGAAGAAAAGGAAGAAGAGAAGGAAGATCCAGAAGTGATGGAGAGGGAAAGGAGATGGTTTAAGATTGTCAGTCAACTTCCAATGGAATTACAGATGCTTGCTTGCCACCGCCTGTTCTACTCAATGAAACAAAATGTCAATAGCAAATTGATTACTGCTCAAATGAGACGTTGTTAGTGATGAAAATATACATACCCAATATGTATATTTGTTAAATTGATCCGTTTTATCCCGGCTAAGTATGTAATATTTAGTGTAAAGTACCATTAACAATAGACAACAATATGTTTAACTTCTTATTTTACTTTAAAATAACATATACACTACTCATAAATAGTATAATTATCACTACTGTAGTATATGTTTAATGTTACGAATATATAATAATGTTAAATGTGTTAATACATGTTGGAATTATAACTAGTAACAAATATATAAATAATGTACATCCCAATTTTACATTACTGTTTATATAACAACCATTTTTGTAGAAGTAAAAAAGGTGATGAGAAAAGATAGACAGTAAGAGTTTATATATTTACAACTAAGTATACATTGTATAATTACATGAAGGAGTTAATTTATTTTACCGTGTCATGTATGAAATAACATGTTGAGTGGTAATAACAATGATTAGTGTATGTGTTAATGTCAATAGTGTTTAAAGGACACTCTCTTGAACATACACATATACATCACTATAAATATATTACTTAAAACATTACAATGACATGTTGTATAATTGTTAACTAAGTATTACTTGTGTGGAAAATGTAGTTTTATGTTTTAGTAGTGTAAAACAAAAAATTTAACAATTATTACTACTAAATATATTTTTACTATTGTTACAAATCTATTGTACAAAGATATGCTATCGAGAAACAATTAAACCATTCAAAACAAATGTTTTTGGTTGATACTCATTTTAAGTAGTTTTAGTTATCACCCAATATAAAACATATTAGGTATAGTTACTATGTGGTATATTTACTTGTTATTTTATAGTAAATATTCTACTATAAAATATATAAAATATTAGTTAGACAATCACGTTTACATTACCATTATTCGACTCCTCTCCTACCCCTCCTCCCCCCTCCTAATGTTTTTGTTATGATAACAAGAATTTCTTATTCGTTGGTTCGTAATACCATATTTTAACATATTGAACACTTCAAGGAGATTTACACCTGTTGTATTAAATTGTAATTTTAAATAATCCAACAACGACATAACATTAACTATGTTGTAAGATTACCAATATGTAAAAACGTTTCTAAATTACATGTTTACATTTAAATTGTAAAGTATATGTTACATATTGTTACAATATGTAAAATTACTAACTAACCAGTTATTTTTACCTATCCACTAACTGTTATGTGTGTAATATATACTGTATGGAGTAAAATATGTTACAACATGTTATTCATACTAAAAATAAAGTATGTTATGATATGTTATGTTATGGTAACAGGAAACAATGTGTAATTGGTAGTATATAGTATATACTACCAATTACACCAACAAACAAAGTTAACCTAAAATAGTAATTGTATACAAACCATATTGTATATGGTATACAACATGTAAAATTAACAGGTATCGTAATATTTGTAGATTTTAATTCTTTACAAAAAAATATCTAAACATGGAATTTGTTGTTAAAGGTTAAAAATCTTGTCAAACATATCGAAAGGTAGACAGTATTTTTTATATTGACAAGACAAACACAACAATATATTAACTACGATATAGTTAGCAATATACAATATGTTATTATATATTAATATGTTTATGTTTGATATATGCATGAAAGACAGGTAGGAGAGATAAAATGTAGAGAGAAGGAGAAGGAGAAGGAGAAGGAGAAGATTAAAAATTTTACAAATTTAAAATTATACAAAACGTTAACAAATACATCATATGGTATTATAACACTACTACCATCTAAAATACAACTTTAACAACAATATTTTGTAAAAATGTATAATTGTAATTGCTGTCATGGTAAAATGTAACTAACATGTCGTTAGTATAAATTATATATTATAGTATTATTGTAGCACTTGAAATGTTTAACATACTATCACAAGTTTGGGTATTAAACTATCGATGATAGTAATACAAAATACTACATCTCAACATAATATTATATTATGTAATTACAATCATGATTATATTTTATATTAACAGCTATTAATCTAGATTAATATACAGTTACAATATTATACTAATCACTGTACATTTCAACATATTTAGAAGTAAATTACTCGTTTGTCATCAACATATCTCTTTATGTTGGATATTTGTAACATCAATGTTATTGTTATTGTTAAAAGTAATGTTATTGTTTTAATACATTTTGTATTAAAAAATGGTGATGTGAAATTTACATACATGATATAATTCTCCACTACGTTTATATGATACATGTACTATTATAAACATAATAACAAGTAAATAATACTACACATATCACTATCACAATTATATTTATATTTATTCATTTCAACATACTTTACATAATGTTTGTGTATCGTTGCCTACACAAATATTATGTAATCGTACTAGTATTACCAACATAATATTGTTTGTTTACAACGGTAATAACGGTTGTAATTACTTGTTTATACAAGTGCAATTACATGAAATCTGTGTAGTCAACAATCCACAAATATCATGTGGTCACATAAGTAATTATGTTAGTAATGACATATATTTACACTAACATAATTACATAATTACCTTATTAATTGTTACGATAAACAATAACAATTATACATAATAAAATTCTCTCCATCGCTTCACATCCTTGTTGTAAAGATTTTCTTACCACTAAAAGTATCATAGTGATAAACAGTACATGTTTAGTATCTGTTTATCACCAAATTTTGTGTTTTACCTTTTTATTTCTTGTTTTTAATATATAACAGTTATATATTTTAAGAATATGCTGTATGTTTTTAACAACTTATAGTTGTAATGAATGTGTAATTATTATCTTCGTTGACAAAAAACTCTGTATTTGTTAAACAATTGTTACTTGTACTGTATAATAATTTACAATACACAAAAGTTCCAAATTTAACAGAATGTAAAATATACTTATATACATGTATGTTTAACCAACACGAATTTTATCCACCATCACATATATTCATACAATTTAAACTTTAATATATGTTAGTAGCAGTCTCATGACTAGTAAACAGTGTTTATTAGTCATGGATTTTATCCGCACATACATTTGTAATGTATCTTGTCACCAAATTTGTTTTCTCTCATTATCTTCTCTTCCTTATTTTTTTGTTTTATTTTAACTGCATTTGTTATTCTCAATCCACACAACATTGTTTAATATAAATACATTTACATATTTATAATCTAATAATTACTATTTTGTTTGAAACAATAAGCATGTATGTATATATTGGTATACATACTTCATATACCCAATTACACAATTACTCTCATGTTGTTTACTTATCTAATAAGTAAATAAAATATGTACATTTACCAATCAACATAATATTAACTATTATATGTAATATCTATTAAACAAAGTAACTTGTTGTTGGATAATAATGTTTCTAATATGTTTGTTGATGTTATGTTATTGTATGTATATATTGTGAGAAGAAGAAGAGGAAGAGGAAGAAGAGAAAAAGAGTAATGGTTAGTTACTAATACGACTAATGTCGATTGTACCTTGAATATTTTCAGTAGTTGTGGGTATGTTAGAACCGGAGTAGAAACCAAGGGTGATTGGGGTGGTAATATAAAGATATGGTGGTACCAGCAGTCAAGCTTGCAGTGGTGCTAAATGTCAGTGTTCCCTGTTGTTGAACAAGATTTACAGTTAATATTGTAACACTTATAGAGATTTTTGGTATGAATGCAGTAATGGGAACAAAACCAGATGTTGATGTGATCAAGTAAAAGAATGGTAAAGGTGCATTTAAAGATAAACCCAAAGTTAGGTTAGCAGTGTAGTAATAAGGTATAGCAACATTAATTCGGTATATACCATTGTAAGCTGTAGTTACAGATGGTGTGTTAAGTGTTAATATATTGGTAACAGTAGCTGTAGTAGTGTTAACAGTAAAATAAGTAGAAGGTGTGTTGGTCACGTTAGTGTTAGTACTGAATACTACGCTATTACCAGCATATACAGGTACAGGATTATTAAGTGCTGTATTGGTAACCTTAGATCCACCACTAATGTATGAGTTACCAAAATTGTTATAAGTGTTGCCAGTACCAGAATATGTGCTAAAGAAGTACGAGCCACAAGGTTGCACAGCATTAGTAACATAGAAATAATAAACAATGGTAAATAAGGTTCCATTTTTACTAAACTTTACAGCCCCAACTTGGGGCGTGGAAGTTGTTACCAGTGTAGTGTTGACAGCCCAACCAGATTGACTATATACCAATAAATTATCGATATTAGTGTTAAGAGATAGTGTACCGGTGAAACCAATATTAGTGGTCATAAGGTTGCTGCCAACTGGTGGTTGAGTTGGTAACGTATAGTATGTTTGACCTGTAGCTGAATCTAAACATGTAGGGATAAACACAATGTTATCTTCAAACATGTTCAGGCCTGAACTACTTGAACTCATACCATATGTAGTATAGGATTCAAGGACAGCTTCATTAAGTTTACTATAACTGTACACGGTTGTTAACATACTTGCTATTGATGCTGCAGCATATGTATAAACATAGAAGTTGTTATATCGATTGTCTCGGATGAATGAACTGTTAGCCATGTTAATTGGTGTCCACGTTCCACTACTGTTGTATTGAAATATCACTACCTGGTTGGGTGTAAGTGTTAATGTATTGTAAGTGGTAGGAGCTAAAATTAGGTTACCATTGACAGGGACAGATGGCACCACAGTTGTTGCACCTAATGAGGTTGTTAGAGCACCAGTTGTGGAATTATACACGACAGTGTTAATCTCTGTACCCAAATAGTACAAACCAGTCAGATTGGTATACTCAACTACTGAACCAGCAATATAGGATAGACTACTGACACCAGGACTACCAGTTGACCCAGAGTTAATAATTATATAGGGTATTTGACTACTATTATCAAACAATTGACTATTGTTGTAAAGTAACAGATTATAACCTGTGGCATTATAGATCGGAACCCAAGCTGCTGATGCATTGTAAACAAATAGTAAGGCATATGAGTTATTAACAAATACATAATCACCAGTGTTTGGTATGTAGGTAGGATATTTAGCTGTTACAGCAGTTACGATATTGGCTGAGGTTAAAGGTAACGTAACAGTAGTAATGAAATATGCAGATGTGTATACGTTGCGAAGGGTGTAGCTGTAAGTACATGAACTGTTAAAAGCATTGGTTAAAACATAATTGTTGGAAGCTGCGTCCTGAACTGTATAGTTGATGGTTGGTGAACCTGTTGATAGGTATTGAGTAGTAAAGCTATTAGGAGAACCCAATATGTGTATAGTAGTAACCGATGATAATGTTGTTTGAACGTAAATACTACCTGAGTATGTTGGTGTATCGGTGACAGTGTTAACCACTATTAGGGTGGGTCCTGCAGTCGTAGTTCCATATAAAGTATTAAATGATGATGCAACAGTAGTTGAAGTAGAAGATGGAATGAAACTCACAATTGGTGCAATACTAAATGAGGTTGCTGATGCAAAGGTAAATAATACCGTACCGGTGGCTGTGGTCGCTGTCACTGTTGATCCTGAAATGGCAAATATAATGTTACCGGTAACAATGTTTTGTACTACAATACCACCATTCTGTAGACTGGTAGGTAATGTGCCTGTTTGGTTCAGGTACGATGTACCGTTGTAATACTCAACTAAAACAAATGATGGAGTTGACGATGAGGAGGTGTTAGCTAACACAAAAACATGTTGACCTGCAGTTAACGATCCTGTGTTAATGTTAAATATATTAGCCAAATATGTGCTTGCATCTGTAGTAAATGTTGACCCAGTGTACAAACCGTAATAGTAAGTTTGTGGAAATATTGCGTATAAACTCATTGTTATGAGTGTTTATGGATGGTTAAATAAGTTAACAATAAAAACTACGAAAATAATGTGGTACCATTTAATGTTATGTTAATTAAGACTCATGTATACAACAGTTAAGAACATTTTTTGGTTAAACCAAAAAATACTTCTAGTTAATATAATTAAGTACGTTAATTGAAATAATGTTTAGTAACACCTATATATATACATATATAATTATGTTAGAGACAATTAGCTTTTTTAATCCAATTATATAATATTTATTTAAAATATTACGTAATTGTAATTTGTATTTTTAACACCTAAGATGTTAAATTATATTAAGTAGTGTATTTATTATAAGTTGTAAAATTAAAAATACAAAATATGGATAGACTATACATTATATTTTTAAAATATGTGTATGTTTGAACAAATAAAGATAAGTATATTAAATATCTCTGAGAGAGTTAAGTATTTCATGATTAATCATTAATTGGGTATAAAACACATTTTAGTTAACATACTACTTTGTTAGATAGGTATACATCATATACACACATACTCAGGTAAGGAGTACTTTAGATTATTGAGGGAGGGGGAGGGGTGAGAGGAGATATGTGTGTTCGTGCTCATCTAGAGTAAAACATTTACTTGGTTAAATGGAAGGTGTAATTAGTGTGTCTCGTTTAAGTACTATGTTCTTTGATCTATTTAAATTAGGTTGGATATGTTTTGTTTAAGGTATAAATAATATTGTTTTTACATATAAAGACAACTCGACATATTTTGTTCTATATTAAGTTTAGGTTACACACCTATAATTACAAACGTAATTCTTATTTTTTTATTTTAAGAGTTAAATCATTGTCAACATATTTTGAGTTAAACTTTGTTGTTTTAATCTGTCCAAGACAAAATATTTTAAACATTGTTAAGCAGAAGATATCTTGGAGATGTTAAGATTACAAGGTTAAGATTACAAGGTTTAAACGAAAATATTTTAAAGAGACTAATCTTAATCTCACAATCTTAATATATTTAAGGTATCTTAGTTAAAATAAACATAAGAGTTACAATTGTATTTACTGAAGTATAATTTAAATTTAATCTAAGTTTAGAGATATAGTTATATAATAATACCTCGAGTATATACAATTGTCTCTTTGAACTTAAATTAAATTTAAGTTATACCTCGGTCACTACAAGTATTGTTTAACCAAGATACTTTTGATTAACCAAAATACCTCAAAGCTGTCAAAAATA
>Ga0302300_1001569_pt1 | contig 12806 bp, 9 predicted proteins | sample III_Palsa_E1_1_FD_198756 | JGI IMG/M metagenome (GOLD analysis project Ga0302300, IMG submission 198756) | Peat permafrost microbial communities from Stordalen Mire near Abisko, Sweden - III_Palsa_E1_1 | ecosystem: Environmental > Terrestrial > Soil > Palsa > Peat permafrost | place: Sweden... | reverse complement strand
ACTTATAACAAAATACATACTTATAACAAAATACATACTTATAACAAAATACATACTTATAACAAAATACATACTTATAACAAAATACATACTTATAACAAAATACATACTTATAACAAAATACATATTTATAACAAAATACATATTTATAACAAAATACATATTTATAACAAAATATATCTTATGGTAAGATATATACATATTTACAATAATGTTACTTGCATGTGGAATCAAGATATGTTTACTACTATTAATTCATATACTCTTCTTCTCCCTCATCCTCAACTCCTACATTAAAACACAATTGTATCATTGTATGAAAGATATCAAAGTATGTTAATTACAACAAAGTATGTTAGTATGTTTTGTTGTAAAATATGTATGTGTATACATTATTCAGGTCAAAAAGTAAATTGGTATAAAATAGAAATATGTGTGATATTATAACAATAATGGATTGTGTTAGTGATTCAGTACCTAATTTCTTTAACAATAGACAAATCGGAGGTTATTATCGACAATGAGAGGAGAAGGAGAGGATGGGGGGGGGAGGAGGGAAGGGGGTTCATGGTTAACACATGTTGACATTGTTAATAGTAAATTGGTGTTTGGTGACAAAATACATATGTTACCAAATGTGGTTGATAATATTCACTAACGAATATTATTAAAAGTAAAAAACGTAAATTTATATACGATACTGGTGATGAGAACTTTTACAATACCAAATAACAGTTATCACCGTGGAATAAGATTAATTACTATCAATATTGTGTGGTCTACATACATCCGGACGAGATTAATAACTACACTATTTTTGGATTTGTGACTATGAAAACAATTGATGATGATGATAATGATAATAATTTGTATCTTCTCGTAATTGGTAGTTGTGATTATACATATTCAGAAGCTTGTCACTTCCGCTATCATAAACTATAAAGTTTTACGTCTGTGACATCCCAACACCCCCCTAATCGAGTATTTCATGACAGAGTCACAAAGAAATAAATGTTTATGTGACATTTAGATTAATTTACAACTATTGTTGCACGATGCATAAAATTACTTATCTTCTTCCTCCCCTTCATTTTCTATTATCCTCCCCACCCCTCCCCACTTCCACCAACCCCTCTACTTCCACTTCTGGATCCAAACAACTTAAACATAAAATAGTTACAGTTATCACTGTAACATATTATCACTGTATATCATCATATAAGTATACTATACAACAGTGTTTAATTTAAATGTTGTTAACAATAACAATATTTGGTAAAACCAAACTATATAAACCATTCCCGGCTCCAGAGATAATTGTAACTGTAATGTAATCTAAGTCACAGTAAATATTTTAAACAATTATCTTTGTATGTGTATATATGTATTAAGTGCATATAAATTATAATTTATCTCTACTTTAAGAAGAGAAACAAATATAAATATAAACATACATGTTAATGGTGTAACAATACTAAATAACAACATATAATAAATAACAATATTGTGTTGTTGTATTATATGAATATATACTTTACCATAAAGTATACTGACCCAATTTATAATAGTTAATAATAATAATATATGTCAATAGAGAGTTGTATGTTATATTAACAATACTGTTACATCTTACAGTAATATTTAACATTACCTTCCCTATTCCAGATTTATGTAATAACATAGAATGTGTATACTTTAACTTTGTAACTTCCAACATCAAAACACAACTTATGTACCAACTATTACATTCTTAATGTAATTACAATATACTCTTCTTGTTTAATGTTGATGAGATTACTTGTATAGTGTATACATGTTATTACCCAACTATTGTATATCATAACAATATTTGTTAAGTGTAATAATCTTATATCATGTTGTTACGTATTTTCTAAACCCTGATATACCAATACATGATTGAGTTAACAATAAGATATTAACTACTATTATAATGTTTATGTGTTTACCATTGTTATAATGTTTATGTGTTTGAATACCAATTAGATTGGTATTGTAAAGTTATATAAGGTACAATGGGTAGAGAGAAGAGAGGAGGGAGGAGGAGGAGGGAGGAAGAAGGAGAAAAGAGAAGGGAATAAAAGTGTTTAAGCAAAGTTAAAGCCAATTTGGCCCGATTGGTGGCCAGTAGTACCATACAGGTTAAAGTTGGAGCAGATGCCACAAGGAGGATAGAAGGTTTGCTGATCGACGTAAACAACGAAAACCAGCTCACCATGTTGATCTTGGCTAGTAAGTCTGGCAAATTGGGGCCTTCCTTCTTGGTCAAGGAAGCTTTCAGCATCAACGGTTACATCAGTTGGAACGATAACACGGTAATAACCAACAATTTGACCGTAGGGGGAAGATGACCAAAGAAGAGACACAAAGGTGTTAGTTACTAAAATTTCACCTACTACCTCGGGTAAACCGGTAGCAATGGTGTCTACTCTGATGGCATCGAATGCCAAAGTTTGACCCTCAACGTAAATATCAGGAGTAGTTGCGGAGGCAGCAACATCTCGCGTATCCTTGTCTATGAGTGAGAATTCACTGAAAGTTGGGAATTGATAAGGGTCAAGAACACCCAACCTGTCCCAATAACCACCTTGAGCTAATTTAGTACCACCTGTCAAATTAATGTCAATCCTGTGTTCACCAGTACTATCATTGTTGATAGCAACAGCCTCAAATAGACCTCTGGCCAAATCTTGTGTGAGTCTTCCCTGACCGACCACAGTGCGGACACTAGTGACGTCACCGGCCTGTCCAGAATTGTTATTGTCAACAAGATAAATTGGAATGTCAGATCTTTGTAACACATAAGTAGCCTGTCCGTTAGGAGCAGCAAATAACACACCATTACCAAATTGGGCCTGCAGTAACTGTGCAACATCCACAGATGTGGAAGCAGCGTTATCAGACAGAGCAGCAGGAGTAATAGGAATCCAAGACTGCTTGTTGCGAACGCCATCAAAGAAGGTTGGTTTACGTCCTAGACCTGGAATTGGTTCAATGAGAATTGCTAACACTGTGGCCTTAATAGCCCGATAAGTCTTGCCCTTTGGTGAATAATAAACAACCAAAGTACCAGTTTGCTGTCCCAACCTTTCAAAGCTTAACTGTTTAGTTTCAAGGTTAATGTTCACATCCGACACCAACTTATTCACAGCGATAACATCCACATCAGCCAACTGAGGAACAATAAAGCTGCTAGTATTCGTCTTAATTAAATAAGTACGAGAGTATTGTTCATTGTACTGATAAGCTTCCCACTTACCTTTGTTGTGAATAAGAATTTTGAAACCTACAACCACGAAGTTGCCCTTCTTCTTAGAAGTAATCTTCTCCCGGTCCACACTAATAACAAGTTGACCCTCATTTGAGAAGAACAAGTATTGCTGCTCCTTGGAAGTTTTAACATAAGTACCATTGTGATACAACTTACCCTCACTAGTCAAGATGAACCCTTTCCTGCATGTAATTTGATCACTAAAATTACCAATAACATAGATATTCGTCATGATATATTACGTCCGTTCGCTTTTAACAACAAAAAATATTATTATGAATTTTTTTTATTGGTGTTTCTAACACCATAACTTAACTTGTATTACTATATAATGCAATTTACAATGATATCAATGAAAATCCCCACTACTTTCTCTCTCTTTCTCTCTTATTCCATACATGGGTAACACTTTATTATTATAACACATTAATGTCAATATTATAACATTAATATTAATAAACAAAGTAGTATTATAATTAGATATTTTCTTACATGACAATGGTTGATTGTTAATGGACACGAGATAAAACAATCATACATTAAAACCCAAAATGTTTTAACACAAAAAATTACATATAAAATATCCTATTATATGTAATAATATATCGTGATAAGATTATAGATAAAAGGTGGGGTTAGTGTATCAATAAATTAACGAAGTAACAAGTTTATGCAATAAAAAGGAAAATATAAAAAATATCCAGGTGTTGATCTCTATGATGGTTAAATATATAATAGTTGTATATAAAACTTGATATAATCATGTGTTTAATATTATTTTCCCCAAAATAAAAAGTTATGAAACAGTTACATGAGTTACTCAGGTATGGAGGAGAGATTCTCAGCAAGGAAAAAAACCCGGATAAACATTATAATAATGAAATGACAGCTAAGATTAAAATTTCTAATACCAAATTAGAAACAATTATTTCATTGAATAGTGGTGTCGGTTACATTGACTGCCCTACTGTTGAAATACTGGGTTTTGCTATATTGGAGAACATTGCCGTTAAATATCTTGATGAATATTAACATCGGTCCATTTTCTTGTTCGTTACAGTTTTAAACTGTAACTTATTTATTAAATATATAATTTACATACAATTACAAGTTCATTAACAACTGTAATTTGTCACGTAATAATATTTACACACTTAAATATTTACACACTTAAATATTTACACACTTAAATATTTACACACTTAAATATTTACACACTTAAACATTCACACACTTAAACATTCACACACTTAAATATTTACATACTTAAATATTCACATCACATATCACATACCACGTCACATATGTCACAGACCATAATAGTAAATTATACCTTGCGTCTTTCAAAATATAAATAACTTATTAAATAATTTAATAATTAAGATGGTTACTGTTTATAAACAACATATAATAGTATATTCCATGCAGGGATAAATTATGTTGCATGTTATTTGTTGATTAACGATATATAAGTATACTTTTAACTAAAATATACTTGTACAAACAATACTTATATAAATAATATTTATATAAATAACATTTATTTAAGTTGCATAATGTTTTATTTTTTGGTTAGTGTTTGTTTCTATTATAATAAGGTGTAATTTAACAACGTGTTATATTCTTTGTTGATATAATATTAACTACTGATTTGGTGAATTTGGTATGTTATATAACATATTAATGATTGATGCTCACGATTAACAATTACACATGTTATTAACATTATTACATCTTAAAGATGTAATTATACATTTATTAACTTGAATATAACATGACACAGAAATTTAGATTTAATCTTATTTACAACGATCATGTTAACCTATTAAAATATGTTGTAATTATATTTATACTTGTAAATTATTTAAACCATGTGGGTACAGTAAATGTTATTAACAATAAGGAATGTAATGTCAAAGTATTTAAAGTCAAAGGTAATTTACATATCCAAGATGTAATTTGTAGTGATGTGGATGGCATAAATTTAATTAATGTGTGGTAGTAGTAGATTATAACATAGTTTTTTATATACCCAATATAGTAAAGAGTACAGGGAACAATATAAAGTGGTATAAATAGAGGGTGGTTTGTAAAAATATGTAAATGTCAAAACATATGTTTTCACACTGTTAATTGCTTTTATGGTGATGTGTATATTTAATAAACATTTACTGTTATTATTATTATTTGCTTGTTTTATGAATGTAATGACCTGTGATAGGAATGTATTAAAGTTATCATGATATTTACAAATGGTGTTAATATCGTCAACAGTTAACATTGGTTGGTGACAACTGAGAACATAGTCACTTTCACTGAAGCTTGAATATTGTCGTTTCTTGTCGACCAGTAAATTAGTAGACCAGTTGTGATATATAAGATTAATTGCCATCCAATCATTATTAGTAGTAAATTGTTTAAACATAATATCTTCCATACCTGATGGGAAAGTGCTTTGGAGACTAGTTAATGACGAGATCATATCTCTCCCCCTCCACACCCCTAGAATAATATCTTGTCATAGTAAACTTTATCTTGACTACTATTGAGACGATACACTTGTGTGTTCTTGTGACATCTCTTACTATGGAAATTCACAGATGAGTTTATGCCTAATAGTTTCAAATATTTGGAATTGACTCATATACCATAAGTGTTGGTTAATTACATGTTGATCTATTTCACTTAACCTTCCAATTTCATGTCTCCATTAATAAATTGTATGCACTATCCATATCCTGTTTTCTATGTGAAAGTGTTTTCACTTTGGGACAGATCAAATACATTCATTTTAGTAACACGCTGTATTGTTTTCCATTCACATTTGTTTTGTTTTCATCCATCACTACCCCTTCATCCTCCATCTTTTTTTACTTATCCAACTTTACTGTTATTTATCCCATTATAATATCTATTATAATAGATATTATAATATCTATTAGGAAAATAATATTATCTCATGTAATATACATAGTAACATACGATCTCATGTTATCCCAGATAACATATATATCATGTAAATCAATACACATCTTTATTTTGTTTGTCATCAATACTTATTAACCTCCATTATGTTGTACTTTGTAACTTACCTGAACATATATAAGTTTATAATTATCACTTGATCATCAACATCTATTGTATTTATTTTAAATACATTATCATATACTACTTTTTTATTTTACTGTGTATATATATGTATATGTTTGTAATAATAAATATTCTTTAGTTTAAATGGAAAAACAAAATATTTATATGTTGATATATTATAATAAGTTAGTCAATTCAAAATATGTTTGTTACTTGGAATAACAAAGGTTATCGTCATTATATAATTTAAACAAATAAGGTGTCAAAGTTATCTGTTGACAAGTTAATACGATATTCAAGGTAAATTGAAGGTAGAGAACATAACACATTTGAAGCATATGAATTAAACACTTATACTTTAAATGTTTATAATTTAGAAGTATGTACATGAGTTTTTAGTATAGTTAGTATTTACAAATTTGTAACGTGACAAGTACCAAATATAATCGATAAAATCTCATATGGATGTAATTGTCATTTGGTAATGTTTGTATACATTTATACATTACTATAATGACTATTACTACTCTATCCATATTATAATTCTTCTCTAAGAAGAATTTATGTTTACAATTATGTATGTGTGTTAATTAAACATTTATTTATTGTGTTACTAAATATGTTGTCATGTTCTTTTTTATGTTTATATGTTACAAACAAAATATAAACATAAAAAACGAACATACTACAATAGTAGTTTATAGTTAATTTCACTCTCCCAAGGAGGGATAGATATTACGTATTTAGAACACAATTTTAAATACTGTTCGACTTGATTTATAGATTGATATGTTAATATTTGGTCTTTAAGGGAACAACATTCAATACGAGTTATAATTTTGTATGAAGATTGTAAACTATTACACCTTACATTAACTATTCCATAAAACTTACCACTTTCTTCATTTGTAGGAGAAAAAACGAAAGGAGAAAAATAAGATAGATTATTAACAGAAGGAGTATCACAAGAGGCTACAAAGTGTTTATTAGTATTGTAATAGATTGATACACTATTTCCATCATCAAATACTCTATGTACAATACAAGGAAGAAATTTCATTCTATCACGTGATAATTCATACCACATAGTTTCAGTGTTAACTTGAACAGTAGTGATTTTTATATTATTATTGTAATTGTTAGTTGGATAGTTATTATTATTTGTAGTGACACCTTCTATGATAATGTCCCAGTCATCACTGTTATTAGCAGATAAATTGTCTGTTGATGATAACATAAATTTACCATTAGTCAACATCTTCATGGTCAATAATGGCACATGATTAAAATAGTCATAGTTTAAGTTATCATAATGTTTGAAACTATTGAATATGTTTTCAAGCCATGTGTAATAATAGTAATGGTGAAAGTCAAGATGGTTGTTAACATAAAAACGAGATGGGAATTGCCATGTATCCACGAAAATCTTTCCATTGCAGGATGTAAATAAATTATAGTTAAATGCTAAAACGTCTTCTTTTTTATCACTGTCATATGATATAACTTTACATGAGTAAAAGTCAGTACAAACTTTATATTTACTGTCTCTCTTAACATCATTACAGTACTCATCAGGTGTCAAGAATATAGGTAAATACGAGTATATTTCTTGTTTTAAATCATAGCCCAACTCATCAATAATGTAATCGCAATCATTTCCATAACCGATAACCAACTGGTGTATTAACATTTGTAAATAAATATCATCATCCAAATATTGGCACAAGCAAAATAATGAACACATACTACTAAAGTTAGATATTGGTGTCGTAAAATTCATACGACAATATTCAATATAATACTTAACAGACGTAATATCATACATGTTTGATGCTGGAATTATAACTTCACTAATATCATTAAGATCATTAAAATAACACATGTAGTTACAAAATAGTTTACTGTGTTTAATGCTACCAACATCAGGAATTGATTCTTTAACTAGAATTACATCTTTATCATCCTTATAGACAATATACATTTTATCCTTATGGTAAGAATAAAAATTAACACATTATCATACTTTAACATGATATTTATATTGTTAACACAACATCCATGTCTTTACAATAGGAACATATATGTATTGACATATGTAATAACAAATGTAACAGCATACATGATAACTATCATTTTTATGCCCACTATACACACATGTGGCAGTTATGTATCTCTAATTATAGTATATTACTAAAATTAGTATAAATATTACACTTATAGTGAATATACTAATACAGTTGCATAATATTCGTGTAGATGATAAACTAATCACAGAAATTCATAATTTTAGTACGTTACTGACTAACGATTTGTACCAGTAATTATTTGTTCAATCTAGTATAATTACATAATATTTGTGTAAGTCAAACCGTTTGTGATCCTATTTGTAAACCTAAGGTTTACAAGTAGCTCACAAGTAGTAGCCTCTGGCAGAGGCATGTCTCAGACCGCAGGTATACTGACAGTTCAACTATGAGAGCAATGGCTCCGACGACAAGCGATAAACGCAGTGAAGCGAAGCCATTGCTCTCATAGTTGAACTGTCAGTATACGTTTGGTTTGACGAAGTCCAGCTTTGCTTTGGCGCAGCCTACCTTTGGTTTGCCAGAGAGAAAAGCTGCGACAAGCGACAAACGCAGTGACAAGCGCTAAGTAATTAACCACAAATATTATGTATCTCATATAAGAGTAATTATTTATTTATTCTAGTATAGGATAATACTTACTATAAGTATTAAATATAATATATTGTAATATACTTATAATATACCTCTTTATTATTGTTTACAGTAAACAATTACATAATAGTAATAATGTAATTAGTATCTTTGGTAATTTTATCTTGTTTGTTATTAATAAACATATATGGTATATTACTATATAATATATAAAAATATTATAGTTTGACACATAATTGTAATAATGGCATTGTACAATACATTTTACAGGTAAATTTTTTGGGAGTCGAAATTTGGTTAACTTTTTTCTCATGTACACTATACCAAAATAAAAATATTTAGTATATACTAATTATCTGATGATAAAACAATGTTTGATTATACATTAATACAATTAACAGTCACATGATATAATATTTTAGTGTAACAATTTTGCCACTTTAATAGTTACGTAATATCTTATTTTACCTCTATATAAAGATAACTAACTGTTACAACATAAAAAATATATAATGTTTTATTATATAAGCATAGTAAAAATATACACTGTTACCAATTGTTACAATAACAATATATAAAGTAGCAATGTTTGTACATGCAGGATGTCCTCTTTTTTCTTTTCTCTTTCTTTTATTTTATGTACAACAATTACTCATTTCAATTAACGATCCCAAATGATTATAACTCACAGTCTACATTGTAATTATTTTAACAATGCTTGTATATAAGGCTTTTGTTAATGTTAATATTAATATTAGTTCATAACAAGAGAGTGTTAAATTGTAACATATCTGTTGGTATCAACTACCGTAATTGACTCACAACTAAAAACACCTCAAAGATGTTTTAATGTATGGACATGTTTTAAAGTTAAAACACTTTAATAAATAAGTACTGCTTAGTATTTTTTATACTTAAGTAAATTTACTGTAACCATATATATATATATACATATTCAATGTAATTTACCAATAACTTTCATAAACATAAATTAGATTTAATCACAGATAGTATTTATTTATGTGGATCTCAAGAGGTAGAAGAGTTTATAATTTATTTAATATAAACTTTTCTACATTGAGGATAAATATGTATACATAATAAGTTACATTTCATCATAAAACAGTAAAGTTGGTTAATACAAATTAGAATAACTTTATATATGTATTGTGATGGTGTATGATATACTATTTACGAATTTAATTATTTTGTGATGTGTAACGTTATAATCATACTGTCATATTAATAATTCATTGATTATGTTGTATCATATGACAACATCACCTTGTATTTTCAATATTCAAAACATACCAAGTACTACTCAATTTAAACATATATAAAAGTAAATTATTGTTGACAATAAAGATTATAATGTCCAGTATTTGTCTATACTCATGCAATTACATAAAATATGTGTATTCAACCAACCACGAAGATCATGTTTTCGTACTAGTATGAATAAATAGTTATTGGTATAATTACATAAGATACGTGGTTGGTTGGGTACACGTATTTTATGTAATTACCCCAACACGAGTAAATAATCGCAAATGTAATTATTTTTATATACTATTGTTACTAACTACTATTATAATTACATAACATTGGTGGTTGAATAGATTCACAAATGCCATGTAATTATACTAGTTACAAACAAGTAATTATTAATACAACTAAACATTGACTCTGGCAATATTAATATTAATACAGCTATGATTCATCATCATTATGATCCACCACCACCAAACCCATTATCATTATGATGCATCATTACATGGTTATATCATTAGTGTTGATAAATATATATATATATATATATATTAATTTATTCATGTTAATATAATTACATATTGTTTGTGGTTAATTGATTACACAACTATTATGTAATCATACCAATATTTTAACAACTACTTATTCATACTAGTACAATTACATAATTGTTATGTAATCAATTAACCACAAACAATATATAATTATACTAATACTTCTCTATCTTAACAAAATTATCTATTTACATTACATGCGAGTATAGTTTTCGTGGTTGATTAGACCACGATCCATTACATAACTATACTGTTATTACCACACCACAACAAAGTTTATATTATTTACATCATTAATTATTTATCTACACTAGAATAATTACATGGTATTTACAATTAATCATCTATATAACTATTACAACTACAAATTGTAATTATCTTATCTTAACATACATCCCAACTCTTTTTTCTCCTTCTCATTATAATAAGTTATGTTGGCAACACAAATTAATATCGTAATGACCATAATTATTATAAGATGGTTAATACTATTTATTGTTTAGTAATAACAGGTCATTAATATTTGTTATAATAGGTTATTACAATAAAATATTGTAATGAAATAATAAACAACTTAAGTAGTAATAATATATTTACACATAATAGTGACATTATTACTATTTAAGTTATTTATTGGTAGTATTATACATTTTTTGTTGTTTGGAACAACAAAATATAAAGATAATGTTTAAAGTGAAAATGCATAAATAGTCTTAGTAAATGGATCATATTCATGTGGTAGAAATATGTAATAGTCGCGACCGTAAAGAGATGGTGGATTGTAACTAAAAACCTTCTTTCCAAGAACCTTAATACCGGTATCGTAACCACTGTATGGTTTATAATTGGTGTTTTGATTGCGATTATTAATTGGTGCAAAAGTTTCCATAGCGGGATCATGAGTCCAATCGATAATGGCACCTTCATCCCAACGACGTGGTTTTGTATAAACTAAATATGGATATTCATCGTTACTGGTACTTATTAGCCTATTATCAAGTTTGTATATCCTCTTATTTGGATAGTAATTAGCAATACGAGGTGAAATACCATTTATGTCACCCACAAAGTTAAAAACATCATGATCACTATACCACTCTACCTTGTCCACTGGATCATACAAAATAAAGCCATATTTCTTGAACTCATCAAGTAATTCATGAGGAATACTGCGCATATCTTTATGCTTTATGACTTCATGATACAGATGAAATTGTTTGTTGGTGAATAATCTGTTGAGAATGTTATTAATGTAACTCATTGGTAACGACTTGATATTCAAATATGGTATCATGTACCCAATCTTGGTTATTAGTTCAAATGGAATTGTATCTTGTGGTATCCACCCCGTATTATCGTTCATAATCTTGAGAATATCATCTTCACTTGCACCACCCTGCGTGACTTCCCCATAGAACCAATCTCTGGCCTGTTGTAAGTTCTCAAGATAGTCAATAACAAACAATGCACCGAGAGTGAAATCATCATACGTCAGGAAATCCATATATTCTTTCCACTTACTCAATGGTACATATAGTGGTATTGGTTCATCAACTACTTTATATAGTTTTGTATTGTTTTGCTGCCTTCAATATCTCGATCTGATAAGTTAAAGGTGAAACCTTCAACTTCAACTTTCACCATTCAACCTCTTTTACTTCATTATAAATAACAAAATTATTTCATTTATATAATTTTATCCGGAAGCCGAACAATAAGAGAAGAAAGAGAGGTAATATTCACATTAAACAGTTAAAACTGTAATATGTCGTTTGTTGAATGACCGTTGTTGTTACTAATATTATAAGTACTGTTAGTATTACATATATAATGTTGTTTATGATAATGTTGTTTATGATAATGTTGTTTATGATAATGTTGTTTATGATAATGTTGTTTATGATAATGTTGTTTATGATAATGTTG
>Ga0302300_1001564_pt1 | contig 12836 bp, 15 predicted proteins | sample III_Palsa_E1_1_FD_198756 | JGI IMG/M metagenome (GOLD analysis project Ga0302300, IMG submission 198756) | Peat permafrost microbial communities from Stordalen Mire near Abisko, Sweden - III_Palsa_E1_1 | ecosystem: Environmental > Terrestrial > Soil > Palsa > Peat permafrost | place: Sweden... | reverse complement strand
ATTATAAGATGGTATTATAAGATGGTATTATAAGATGGTATTATAAGATGGTATTATAAGATGGTATTATAAGATGGTATTATAAGATGGTATTATAAGATGGTATTATAAGATGGTATGTTACCAACAATAAGTGAGATTGTATTGTAATGTTGTTAATTGTGATTTAAGAGGTGATATCGTATTATTGTTAATTATGGAAAATAGGTATCCATGATTCCAAGCACGATTACAATTACCAATGAAGACGTGGATAGTGCTATGAATGATCCAAAGATAGGTTGCTTTTGGCCGGATTTGGAATATCTTAACTATATGTTTCCGGTACAAGATCCAAATGTGGACACTATATGTTGTAATATAACAGCAACTGTTGATTATGATGGTGGGTACCATGGTCCAGCTGACATGGAGGGTACAATTACTTACACAGATAAGCGAAAGGCAAAGTTTGTTGTAAGTACAACTTTTAATCATGGTCAGGTTCATGGTAATTGGTATTACCACCAACAGTTCATTGACAAACATAAAGTAACTATTACTCAACATAGTAACCTTAACAATGGTGAGTTAGTAGCATTAATAACAATTAACAACAGTTATCAAGTCGGTAATGGCAGTGTTGAAATTGTATATAATAAACACTTGAAACCAACATCTGGAACTTTAAACAACAAAGATGTTGACCACATTTTAAACCAGCTACTGGTATCCAATACCTCAACCATCCAACAGAAGTTAAAATATGTTCAACCTCTTATGTATTGTTAACTTTCTTCCTTCCTTCCTTCCCTCCTTCATTATACATTACACACCCAATGGGTTACTACTTATTGGTAATTACTAATAGTTCAAACAACAACTATATTAATCTTGTTAATATAATTACAAACAAATAAATGTTAGTCCATATAACAATTAAGTGTTCTTGTTTGTTGTTTTAGTATAATTCTATGAAATCTGTGATAAGCGACAAACCGAAGGTATATCTGAAGGAGAAATGGCTATGCCAAAAGCAGTGACAAGAGGAGGCAAGGATTCACAATGATTATATGGTTTATATTACACTACACAAATAACTTCATAGTAGTAATAGTAAAATTATTAATTATATTAACATAAACCACATGATATTTGTGGATACTTGCCTACACAGATGGAATGAGATTGCACACAATGTTATACAGGTTATAGTGTAGTCAAAATACATTACTGTTGTATTTACTAATTGGTAGATAAACATGTATTGGATATAATATTACGTTTGTGTCATGTAATGTTAAAGTATTAAACATAAAATATGTATAGTAAGAATACATACTAAATCTTCATTGATCGTATGATTTCAGGACAGTAAAGATTTTGTGATAAGGTGACATTTGTATATGTTAACAGTAAAATATTTAGTAGTATATATTATACTACTACAATGAGGTAAGTGAGTAGATGTTGTGATACTTGTTTTACTACCAAAACGTTTTGACATGTTATAATTTTATTAGTGTTTATAGTATTGTAATAATGTTATATTACCAACAAGTATTTATGAACATAACATTTTTAACATTTTAGAATGATGTGTTATAATAACATAACACACAACAATAGCAAAACAGGTTAAATGCATACATGAATTGGAAATTGTATGTAAACGAGTAAATATAGTTATACGAATATAATTACAATATGTGGTTGTAATTACCTGTTTTAAATATACTTTCATATCAACAATACACAAGTTATAGTTATTTTGTTACATGAGTGTGTGAATGTGACATTTTACCACTAAAACTAACATGTAATGTTACATTACAAGTATAATTGCAACAATTACATAAAATCTGTGATAAACGATAAACCGAAGGTATACCTGAAGGAGAAATGGCTATGCCAAAGCGAAGCTATACTCTAAAGAGAAATGCCTCTGGCAAACCAAAGGTAGGCTGCGCCAAAGCGAAGCTAGCCTCTGGCAAACGCAGTGACAAGCGGAGACATCTAACCACAAACATTATGTATATACACCAACATATTTTTATTAGCAATTACTTATTTGTACTAATAATACTATTCATTGATACTAATATAACTACATAATATTCGTGGATGGTTAACTACACGTATTTTATGTGATTGCACTGTAATTGTTGATTACTGTCAAAGACAATCATCTGTTTATACTGTTAATTACCTATTAATACTGGTAATTATCCCAACTATTACATCGTAATTACATGAAATACGTGTAAACAAGGACCCACGAACATTATGTAATAATTAAGGTAGTATATGTTGGTAGTTATTTGCTTATACAAACCAAATACATTGATAACTATATACTTTAGTCATAACAAATATATGTATAAGTATTTGTGGTAGTTATTGAATGGTAATGGTATTTGTATAAATTACAACTTGGAGTTGTAATAATATATGTATTGAATTATTTACTTTATAATGTAAGACGATTGGCCCTAGTGTTAACAATGTTACCTTTCTTGTCCCATTGGGTTTGGGCGCCAGTATCTTGGTTATTGTCGGAAGTTCCAAACATGTATGGTTTGCCGTCTGGATAGTGGAACTTAACTATACCTTGTTTGATATCGTTATGATATTCTATCTCAGACTTCACATTACCATTTTCATACCATTCAACCTCCACACCTTCACGTACACCTTTAACCTCTTCATTGTCCTGTTCATCATCACCATTTGTTATTACACCATAATATAAACTATACTGTCTAGATCGATGACCATCACGGGGATAAAACTTCATCGAAACCGAGTAACCATCGTGTTCATCGATGTTATCGTAATAAGCTGGCATAACCAAAATATATTGCAGGTTACCATCGTCATAATAAGACATAGTGGCTGAATAGGTAATTGTTTCAAAGTCGTCATTAAACTGTATATTTTGGTTTTGTGGTATATCAGACCATAACTTCATGAAGTTGTCATTAGATGTATACTCAATAGGTATAAACTCATAAGGAAAGTGTAAGAACATATTGTATTGAATATCACGATTAGGTTCATCGTAAATAGCTGGTGACAATGTGGTCCAGTCATCAAACACTGTCTGCATTAGATAGTTAAAGTAGTTATCGTCAATAAAGTAGTTCTCCATGTCGAAACATTTGGATAATTTTGCTACCGTCTTAATTTGTGCTGGTCCATTACCATTTAAAAAGTTAATGTAGTTGCCAATTACTGCATAAAAGTCGTCAGGGACAGGAATGATATAGTTATGACCCATAGTCTTTAATTCCTGTCTAATAAATTTAGATTCCATTGCTGCCTCATAGGGCACATATGCATGCGTTCCTTTTACGTCGAGTATAACAGACATATTTCTTTTAAATAGTAACAATTTATTATTTTTATACCAACAAATTTAATAACTTGTATTTACCCTTATATTTTTATGTGTGGCCAAAATTAACGACTATTATGTCATACCAACATCCTACCTACTGTGCTTACATGTTCCATTAATAAGACCCCATTATACAAAACAAAATTACATACAATATGTAATTTACCAATTAACACAAACATGTTCATAAACTTTTTCATAATGAAAATATAATCAACTCATCACGGAACATCATGTAATTGTTTAAGTAGTAACACTAGCGTGTTCACATAACATTTGTGGTAAGTTGTCTACACAGATAACATGTAAACACACGAGTATCATACATTAATAGGCATATAAACAACAACAACATATTATCTTTGTTTGTAATTACCAATTACAAATACTATGTTAATTTGTATGTTAGTGTATGGTAATTACATTCTACTTGGAAATAATAACAAAATAAAAATATGGCAAACAGTATATGTTTATCTCTTTATTATGTAAGTTGTAATTCACAACATATATTAAAACCATTCCAATGTTTACATTATTATAATAATAAAATGTTGCAAGAGTATAATCAGGGACGAAAATGGTAGAGTTTGGGATTTGGAGGCGGTTTCAGTCATCGACAGCTACCCAAATAAGGAGATAGATATGTTGGATGAGTCCGAAATGGCATACACCAAGTTATCTCAATTGTATTTTGTCTTATAAACGACATATTGGGAGTCAAAGACAAACACCCACTATCAGACATATTGTCACAATACGTTATACATATTTTTGTGATGACGAAGAATGTTTAAATTATATTAAAGACACTCTTAACAATGATGATCAACAGATAGATGACTACTTTACATATGAGTGTTGTTCACGATGGATGCACCTTTGTAAACATAAATCATGTGGTGGACATGTTTGTGCTTGTAAGCAAAAGAATTTAGAGGATTTAACATATATTTGTTGTGAAGATAATGGTAATATTCTACTTATTGGGTCAGAGTGTATCAAGCACTTTTGTTCGAAAGAGGGGGGGGGATGATAAACAACTCGGAAATAACCAATAATGCTAATTACTGTAGGAATGTTTATTTGACTGTAACATTAAAAAGAATAGCATACCAAAAACAAGGTTCTAAGTATTGTTGTGATATATGTTTACAAACTTTAATCTCCAGTGTATACATATATATATATATATATATATATATACTGTGTTGCCTAATTGTATTTATTATTTATGCCCAATGAACATGAAAGAATACAGAAAAGGTTATCACACAGAATATTATCATAAGGAACTTAATAAGTTAGAGCAGATTGGATGTCATGGTTGTGATAGCAATAATATTACCGAATTTGCTAGCCTAAAGTTTTACAACATTAAGACATATCATAGACAAATATTTGAACATGTATTTAATGATGTACTTAGTCTGATGGATAGTTACCAACATTCACATGATCATGAAAGAGTATTTACTATATTATACTCTACAAATGACTCTGATGCTAAAAGAAAGTTAACTAAACTTATGTCATGTTACGATGATAAAAACATTTTCTTTATTCCGTAAATACTTTAAGTTTAGATTACAAGATGAGTGCTTAATTCACCTAGTGATAGTTAAGTACAAGTCTAAATATAAAATACAGAATAGTCTTATTGTGTTGTCAACATCTATTACAAAGTGTAGTATTAACGATACCAAGAATATAAACACTAAAAGTATAGATACCAAGTACACAGTTGCCATATTTGATGAACATAAAGGTAAAACTTATGAGTCTAATATTAGAACACAATAGAGAATATTGTATTGATATATTAGACTTATTCTCTAACATATGTTATTCTAGCGGTGGTGGAGTGGTTGGAACTATCAAACATTTTTGTTGTTGGTTGAAAGAACAACATATTAAATAATAAACGAGTATGTTACTCTGTCCAAATTTACATAAAAGTTATGTAAATTGTACTAACCAATATTAAACAGTGTTTCATGATCGTTATCACCAACACAAAATATTACATATATCATTCACAGCTCTAAGTTGTGAATATATTTTATGTTAAATTAAGTCCCTGCTTTATTAAGGTAATATTAGAGATGTATATAAACATGTAGTTAACAGTTGTGTGAATTGGGAATAGGAAATAGTAACATATCTATGTTTAGCGCAGCTCATCTCATAGTTCAACCATCAGTTAATGTCCCACTTGATTTCCCATTTTAGACCAGAGAAGGACCAACCTTCGGTTTACATTGACAATTGTCCAATTGTATTAGTAAGATTACATAATACTTGTGTAAACCGAAGGTTGGTCCTTCTCTGGTCTAAAATGGGAAATCAAGTGGGACATTAACTGATAGCTCTCAACTGGGACATGGTTGAACTATGAGATGAGCTGCGCTAAACAAGGATTCACAAGTATTATGTAAAAATACCAACATTATTACTTGAACAACTACATGATGCTTGTGGTGAGTTGCCTCCACTGCGCTTGTCACAGATAACATGTAAATACATGAGTATTATACATTAATAAATATATAAACAAGAAGGGACTATACGACAAATTAATATAATTATATTATATTATAAACCTAATGTTACTTTATACCGCAGTAGTCAATAACCATAAAATTATGAATGTTATGTTATCTTACATGCATGTTGAGATGAAATTGACTATTATGTAATTGATGGGATGGGAAACACAATATTTTAACATGGATAAATTTTATGAACAATGTCTGACTGTTATGGAAAAGAAGGGATACTTGGTTCCTAGGGAACAGGTGTCAACCCTAGTTCAGGAGAGGGATGAGCTTGAAGCCATTGTCAACGACGACAACTTCGATGGCGAGTTTGGTAGCGAACAAGAACAGATGACACTAAAACGTTACAAACAGTTACTCCACCTACTATGGGATCATGATATTGCCATCGTGGCCCTAGGTAAGATTGTTACCACATGGCAAACCAACTTCAAGAACAATGTACTTCAAGAATATGAGTTTAATGAAGCAATCGTGACCAACATCTTGGCTAAAAGCCTAGGTGATACTTATCATGAACTTAGTCAATAACCTTTACTACTACTACTATTATTACTTATTTTACAACTTGAGGTTGTAACACTACTATACACATGAGTATAAACAACATGTAATCAAGTACTAAAAGAACTAGTTGATACAACACATTATTGTTGTGTTTACAATAACTTAAACAATTTGTTACATCATGTAACAAATAAATTCTTACCAGATATTTGATGTGTAGATGTCATTGTTGATATTAGTAATATACTATTTTACATGTTGGTTTTAACAAATTAAACATGTTAAGTATGTTTAAGGTTAAGTATCTCTAACATTTTAAAACCATACATATACATACATTGGAGCAGTCAATGAAGTTAAAAGATACATAGGATGTAAAATTCTAGTAATCCCAACACACAAACAATATATTGTATTTAATGTGTGTTACATTCAATGATCATTGTGTGTTACAATATGTAACATACTAACTGTAACATACCAAATGTCAAGTATTTGTTATACTATATTTTATGTTAATTATTACATTTCACGGCACTAAAGTGTATATTATAAATTATAACATTAAATACAAGTTATCATACCAATTGTAATATCTCCCCCACATCGGAATGTAAAAAATACAAACTTGTTGTTAGCTATCGTGATGACGTGTATAGATGGAACTAGAGAACATAAGAGTGTTAAGGATATGGAAGGGGGAGAGGGGTGTAACAAACACATTACTACTCATATCACAATTATGTATTGTATGTTATATTTTACAACTTTAAATTGTAAATTGTACAATCTTATACATATAAAAATACATCTTGTAACTATAAAAAACAAAGTTATGTATATTGAGGATTAAGAACATATAGTTTGCAATGTTAAGGTTGTATTTGTATCGTGTTGCGAGCTATCATGTGTGATGTATGTTTTGAATATGTACATATATATTACCACAATATTTTTAACGCAAGTTTTGTATATTAACTACTTGTGTATTGTTAACATCTCGAAGATATTAATATTTTTGTTATCACAACATACCTTTATTTTTACTATTGTTGTGTATTAATATATATACCTCTACATATTTAAATTCCTAACATCATGTATTTGTTATCACTAAAAACTGTAGTGTTGTTATGATGAGATTTAACACTTCCAAATTCGAACAGTAAGCATTTTAAGAGCCATTATAGTATACTAATGTTATTAATATAACAAACACACATATTCTTAATCTACAATTACAAATTGTATTTTCTTTTCTCATTTGTGTCACAACTGTGTTGTTACAAAACTAAAAATAAGATGTTATTGCCATTAACTGGTTTATTACCAATAATAGACTATCCTTATTTTTGTATACCATTCTTGTTTTCTTTGACTTAACAAAAAAAACAACTACATTACAAATATATAAAATGTAAATTATAAGATGTAAGGATTAGTATAAGTTATAACATATGGGGATTAATATAATCTATGCATTTTTAATTTACATTTATGTTTGTGAGGTCATGTAACATCACATACATACTTACGTTGAATGAGATATTATAAACCTTGGGGTTTTATAATTACGATTATTTTAACCTAAATAAATAATATATATCCTACAGTATATAAAATAACATCATGTCAAATGTATATATGGATGACGAAGGTATAATTTGGGATCGGGAAACCGTTGTGTATTTAAATACATATCCCAACAGACAAATAGACATGTTAAACAATTTGGATACCGCAATGTTGTCACTAGATATTCTATACAACAACATTACTAATGTACTACACATTAAAGACAAATCTACCATCAGGTACATCATTACAATACGATACACACATTTTACAAACGATGAGGATTGTATAACTTATGTTAACAATAACTTGTGTAAAGTATCTAACAACAAATCTAGTGATACTACTGTTAATAACACATGTAATACTACTTGTGATAACAATGGTTTATATGATGTTGTTAGTGATAGTAAAATTCAACAGTGTTTTACAACCAGGTGTGCACCGGAGTGGCTACATGTTGCTAGGTGCGTAGTGAGTGACAGTGGCTACAACTGTGCTTGTGGTAGGAAGAACATAAAAAGGTTAACATATGTTTGTTGTAAATTAAATGGTAATGTACTACTTATAGGAGCGTGTTGTATTAAATATTTTGTGTTGGAAACTACAGTAAAACAATCCAGTATTACTAAATGTACTAACTGTTGTAACAATTGTAAACGTGCTTTTGTGACAACAACATTAAAAACTCTAATTTGTAACCATGATCTGACCACTAAATATTGTTGTAGTTCCTGTTTACAATTACTACCGAAACACAGTTATGAACTTTTACCCATTTGTGTATTTTGTAACTGTTCAGTCAACAGGAAAGAAAGAAGAAAAGGTTATGACAAAAAATGTTATGAACAAGAAGTTAAAAAGTTAGTAGATGTTACAACATTAACATGTAATGATGATAAGATTAAACTGTTTGCTAACTTAAAGTTTTGTCATCGTAGTTTACACTACCGTGGCTGGACATTCGAGTCTATATTCAATAATATCCTCCATAACATTAAAATCTGGTGTGAATCCAAAGATCCAACACAAATTAATCTTGTGTTAGAATTGGTTCCAAACAATACTAATGATAATAATAATACAAGAGAGTGTTTAAAACAATTACTAGATTGTGATGATACCATGTCACTAGTACTATTCCACAGATACTTTAAAACTGTGATCACAGAACAACAATATAGTATTAATTTAATGTTAAATGGTCATAACACAAACCATTCGAAACTTGCCATGTGTGAAATAACAAATACACATAACAACCAATATAGCAATAAAACATCAAATAATATTAATGAACAGTCGTCAACACAACCATCAAGTAGTGACATTAGTTGTACTGTAGTGACATTTGGTAAACATATTAACAAGACTTACAAACAAGTATTAAAAGTGGACAGTGGGTATTGCGACTGGGTACTCAAAACAGGTAACAGTTCAAACTGTCCAAGAATAGGAACTCTCAACCATTTTTATGAATGGTTGAAAAAATATAAAACTTAGTGTACTTATGAATATGTGTATATACACAAAGTATTAATTTACAATCAGTGATTGTAAATACATTTATTATCCTATCAAGGGATGAGGAATAACACAGGTGTGATAATCCAAACTTCAACTATATTATATTACAGTAATATTATGTATGTTAACATAAACAAAGAATCAATGTAACCTTTAATTACATTAACAAATATGTATTAACTTAACAACATGTATAAACTTAACAACATGTATAAACTTAACAACATGTATAAACTTAACAACATGTATAAACTTAACAACATGTATAAACTTAACATAAATTAAATTAATAACATGTACTAATAACATATATTAACTTGTTATATATATTATGATAATAATACAAGAACGATCTTAACTAACGTTTATTCTGTCTTTTAACATGATGAGATGTTACAATCCTGGATTGTAAAATTGTAAGATTTTGTAATTTAAAACACTGTGAATATAGTTATATGTTAATCGTATGAATGGAGATTATCACTATGAATGAGAGTGTGTTGTATTAATGGGGAGAGAGAGGGGAGGAGAGGAGAGGAGGGAAGGGGAGGGAGGGAGGAGTAATCAACACTAGATTTATTATCTCATGGTTAATTGTATGTGTGTGTACATATGATTAATGCCATGGTGAAGTTGCTGGACCACATTTTGTCTTTACTTGTGCATTATATATTAAGTTGTCTTTTAGTGTTAAATTGTAATGTACATGAGTGTACTCTGTATGGTGTTCAACACCCAATGTGTGGAGTAAAATACTAATTTGTTGTATTTGAAATGCAGTTCCAAAACCAGTTATATTTGCATTTACCGTGTAGTATAGTTGTAAATATTGTTTATCTTCTTCTACTTGGTCTAAGGTTATTAACCCATTTTCTCCTTCTTGTTCAATCTCTAATATGTCAGTAGCCCAATTTTCGGGTTTAATAGTATCAGGGTATAAAAATCTTAAAATTAGGGGTGGGGTACCATACAACAAATTGTTTGTCTCGAGTTGTTTGAGTACACCAATAATATCTGTTGGTACAAGTTTTATGTCATGAGTATCATAACTAAAATTTATGTTTACACTATTAAGTATATTAATAAATAATTGTCTTTTGCTATAAAATCCCTTATCCACCATTACTAATGTCATAACATCGTACTTGTTTAAGTACCTATTAACAATCATGTAATAGTAAATATCATCAGGTAGCATTGTTATGTTAGACATTTTCCACCTTCTACTTTTTTTATTATTTGTTATAAACACTGTTTTTATTTATCATTATACCTATCAGTATTTTTACTAATTGCTATTACAGATAGTATTTTTAATATTATATGTTGTAGTTTGTAGCTTTGATTCATCAAATGAACAAAATGTTTTATGTTTATGTTAATTACAATTAAGATGTTAAGGGTGTAAGAGGAGGTGTAGTTTGTTTCTTTTTGTGTTGCCCTTTCTCACATCGGGTTAGGTTGATAATTACAGATTGCAAGGCATAATATCTAACAATAGGATCATGAATATGATGTTCTTGACATGATTTTACACCTTGGTAATACTCAGCGCGACAATCTCTTTGAGACATGATATATGTATTGACTGTTATGGGGGTTTTTTGTTTTAAATCGTTTAATAGTTATCATTTTTATTATATACATCTATTACTATTTGGTAATTTGGTAACTAATCCAAGTTACCAAATACTTGGGGCCAAACACATTTTAAGTGTTGTTTTGTGTCGTTAACATCTTTGACTGACTGAGGATTAACATTAATCCTGTCTGTTAGGTCAGTATAAATATCAGTGTTGGTACCATTAGTATGATCGATGAGAGTTGTAACACATGCTCGCATACAAGATGATATGACATCAATGTTATAGCCACCTTCCAAGGCAATGACTGTAGGCGCCAATTTCAACAAACTAGCTGTCATGTAGCGAAAACCATTCTCTGTCACTGAGATACCACCCAATGGGTCACCATAAGCACAGTCGAAGCCGGCTGACACTAGGATAAGTTCGGGTTTGTATGTTGTTAGCAAAGGGATAACCACTTGATCAAAAGCGTAACCATACTCGTTGTCACTGATTGTATCGTTGTTAATTTTTCTCACTGCCTTACTGTGACTATTACATGTGACCACATTCCAACCAATATTAACATTATAACCATACCCCTTAGATTTGGCCTTACCAATCTTGTTTGGTCCCGCATCCTTTGAACCTGGATAGAAACCACCATTATCATACCGATGTAGAGAAATAAACATTACCTCATCTGTGTCATAAAACATGTGCTGAGTTGCGTTGCCGTGATGCACATCCCAATCCACGATAGCAATACGCTTCAATCCATACTTATTTTTCAAATCATTGGCGGCCACAGCAACATTGTTGAATACACAAAAGCCCATACAGTCATTGTGCTCAGCATGGTGACCTGGTGGTCTGACGATGGCTACACCATGTTTAACCTTGTTTGTTACCACATGTTCAGCCATTTCAATCACACAACCTGCTGCCAATAATGCACTATTGAATGTTGCGTGATTCATGTAGAACGAGTTGTATTGACTTTGAATGTTGTCATACTCACGTTCTGTTTTGGCACCTTTAATCTTGTCAAACAGAGAAGGTGAATGAGTGGTTACAATTTCATCTCGACTGGCTGGTCGTGATTTAACAACTGTCATGTCAGGTAGCAAATCTTGCATGTTATCATAGATCTTGACTATTCTCCTTGGTGACTCAGGATGTGCCTCCTCACGACAAAGGTGCATACACATGCCCACATCATATACCACACCAACCTTATTATTAATAATACCTTGATTTTGTGTTTCAACCTTCTTACCAATGTTATTCACATCATTCGTCATCTTCAAACTACTACCAATTAGTGATGTAATTGTATCAACCATATTTATTATGTTTCTTTGTCTCCCAAAGACACAACATTTTATTACTCACTTATTCACTTTTAACACATACACATACATACACAAATTCTAACACATATATCTTAATAAGAAGATTATTATCCATCTGATATTACGGTAAATAATAACTAGTATGATTAGTAACATAACTATGCTACTATCGTGATTAGTTGTTTGATGTAACAATCCCCCTCATTCCTTCTTCTTTCATTCTTCCTTCATTTCTCCTATTACCTGTAATTTGTATTAATATTACATAACAAGTTTACGACACAAATTAAAGGTAATCACCATATTAAATATTTGCGTGATCACATATTGTTTGTGGTGAGTTGCCTCCGCTGCGCTTATCACAGATTTT
>Ga0302300_1001555_pt1 | contig 12899 bp, 10 predicted proteins | sample III_Palsa_E1_1_FD_198756 | JGI IMG/M metagenome (GOLD analysis project Ga0302300, IMG submission 198756) | Peat permafrost microbial communities from Stordalen Mire near Abisko, Sweden - III_Palsa_E1_1 | ecosystem: Environmental > Terrestrial > Soil > Palsa > Peat permafrost | place: Sweden... | reverse complement strand
TTACGAATTGGCTGCCCGCAGTTATGATTACGCCAAAACCATGAACATCATCAGCTACCTGCGCGAGTATGATTTGAAAAGCAAAGGTGTAGATTCCAATGCCGAAGATGGTGCGTTACTCAAAGAACTGATGTTTAAAATACTGCATTAGTAGCCTTCAATAATGTGATAGTTGTAGTAAAAAAATAAAATTTTATCTATCAGGTAACAAATTGTATTCATTTTCGTAAAACGCACTAATTAGCAATTGATTTACCATGAATGTTTTTATCATTTTTTGTATAGTTTTATTTTCATTAGGGCTGATATTGGTCTTTTTGGTGATAATTTTCAGTACTCTTAAACACTTACAAAGAACGCGTTTTCCTAAATGGACGTTTTTAGATTACGTAAGCGTAGGCTATGTTGAGCATTTGTACAAAAAGTATATTAAAAGATCCTAAGCGTTTCTTTTCGCTTTCCCGCTTGTTTTCTGCGCTACAACCAATTCGTGGTTATAAGTTATTGCTAAATCAATTTTCCTTTTGCATTTCCGGTACTTTTTAACATCTTTACGGTATTAACTACCTTAAAAAGATGAACTATTGGTTGGTAAAAAGTGAACCCCATAAATATAGCTGGGAAAAATTTAATCAGGATGGCCGCACCTTTTGGGATGGCGTACGCAACTATCAGGCACGTAACAATTTACGCGAAATGAAGGAAGGCGACCTTGTTTTATACTACCATAGTAACGAAGGCAAAGAAGTTGTTGGTATAGCCAAAGTAGTTAAAGAGTTTTACCAGGATCCAACCACCGAAGACAAAAACTGGGTTGTTGTTGATCTTGTCCCTTTCGAAACATTAAAAATACCTGTTACACTCGAAACCATAAAAGCTGATGACCAGTTGAAAGATGTAGGCTTGGTTCGCCAGGGCCGTTTGTCGGTAATGGGTTTAAAGCGCGAAGAATTTGACCGTATTGTACAATTAGGAAGTTAATGTACAAACGGAAATTAATGAATCAGAAAAGCGCCCGCACTTGTTTTAAGGTACTCTTAACAGCATGTGTATTATTTAATACGGTCAGCCTTAAAGCGCAATCTGCCTTTAAAGGATTAGAGCCCTTGTTCACTACCCCAAACAATTACATTATACATTATACCCCAACGCCACCGGTAATTGACGGTGATATTAATGATGCAGCCTGGAACCAGGCAGAGTGGACCGAACAATTTCAGGATATTGAAGGAGATAAAAAGCCTGCACCACATTTGCATACGCGCGTTAAAATGCTTTGGGGCGATACTTGTATTTATATAGCCGCCGAGATTGAGGAGCCTAATGTTTGGGCTTATCAAACCAAGCATGATGACATTGTTTATTATGATAATGACTTTGAGCTTTTTATCAATCCTAATAACACTATCCAAAACTATTATGAGGTTGAAGTAAATGCAATTAATACGGTGTTTGATCTTTTCCTTGGTCGCCCGTATCGTGATGGCGGTGATGCGATGATCAATTGGAATGCAGAAGGCTTGCATACTGCGGTTAAAGTACAGGGAACGGTAAATAATCCATCTGATAAAGACAAAGGCTGGACGGTTGAAATTGCTATCCCTTACCGGTCGATTAGTTTGGGTAATAACGTAATCCTACCTAAAGACGGCGATTTGTGGCGGATCAACTTTTCGCGGGTTGAGTGGGATACCGATGTGCATAATAAAAAATATGTAAAACAAGCCATTAATGGCGAACAAAAGCCGGAGCATAACTGGGTATGGTCGCCGCAAGGGATAATTAATATGCATGCGCCTGAACGTTGGGGATACCTGCAATTTAGTAAAAGCGCGACAAGTAATAATGTATTTACAATGCCTTATTCAGAGTTACAAAAGCGATATTTATGGCTGATATATTACCGTGAACACAAATATTACAATAAACACCGTTGCTTTTTACTTAGCTTAAATAAATTAGGCTTAAGTAGTAAAGTGATCATATCAGGTAACGTAAACAAAATAAGCTTAGAGGCTACTAAACACCAGTTTTTGGGGTTGATAACAGATGGGCATGATAATATAACATGGTGTATTGATGAGCATAGTGCAGTAAATCAGTTAAATTTCAGGAAATGAATAAACGCGAATTTTTAAAAGCAGGATTATTAGCCGGTGCAGCTACCGGGTTAGCATTATCAACCAAAGCAGAGCTTGCCCCGGTTGCGCCCAGGAAACATAAAATGAAAAACTGGGTATGGATAGGCCCGGATGCTAAAGATACCGTAGATGAGCTTAACGTCCGTTACGCGGGTTATAAAGCCGCGGGTATCAGCGCTATTTTGTTTGAATCGGATAGCGAAAAACATTTTCGTGCCGCCAAAGCGCAGGGACTGGAAGCACACCGCTGGATGTGGACCTTTAATCGTGCCGAGCTTGTGCCAACGCACCCCGAATGGTACAGCAAGAACCGTAATGGTGAATCTTGCGCCGATCATCCGCCATATGTAAATTACTATCGCTGGTTATGCCCATCACGACCTGAAGTACAGGAGTATTTAGAGCAACAGGTAACCGACATCATCAATAAAGATTATATAGATGGCGTGCACCTTGATTATGTGCGCTATTGCGATGTGATACTCCCGGTAAACCTTTGGAGCCATTATAATTTAGATCAAACTAAAGAATTGCCTGCCTACGATTTTTGCTATTGCGATGTTTGCAAAGGGCATTTTAAAGATCAGTATGGTATAGATATCACCGCTGTTCAATACCCCGAAGCAAGTCTTTCATGGCGATTGTTCCGTTATGGCAACATTACCCGGGTGGTAAATAGCCTGGCTGATATCGCCCATAAAAAGAACAAAGTAATTACCGCAGCTGTGTTCCCAACACCAGAGGTTGCCCGCCGTAACGTGAGGCAGGATTGGACTAACTGGAACCTCGACGGTATTTGCCCAATGATCTACCACGGTTTCTACAATGAAAAAGTTAGCTGGATAGGCGATGCTGTTAAAGAAGGTACGCATTTTTTGGCTGGCAGATTCCCATTATATTCTGGACTATACCTGCCCAATTTTAATAGTGACGATGAGCTACGCGAGGGCATACAAGTAGCCGTTAAAAATGGCGCTGCGGGTGTATCTTTCTTTGGTAGCCTTGATAAAGGCAATGCCTTAAGTATCCTAAAAGAGGAAATGGCTTTAAGCTAAAATCTCGCATAGCATTTTCTTAAAGCGTCATTGCGAGCGGTAGCGCGGCAATGCCCAACTATGCAGATATTGATGCTTTCAATCAACGATTAATCTAAAATCAAAAGTGCTGACACATGTATGTCAGCACTTTTTTGATTTATGCTTCGTAAATTAGCATATTCCATTCCGGATAGCTATCTCACCCAACAAAACACTTATTGATTTCATCCCGCTTGCGAAAGCGTTATCCCTGTTCTTTGAAAGATTAAAACCGGAATATCAGCACAATCAAATTCATGACGGTAATAAATATCAGCCTGAAGAATTGCGCATAAATGTACGCTACCGTATAAGCGCCTGATTTTAGTTTGGAATACAGGAAAACGCCGATGCCTAAAAAAATAAGGAAGATTGTAAATAACGGATATTGATAATTATGCACCTTGAGTATACCTAACAACAATGCACCTATCCCTAAAGCATAAATAAAACCAAACGGAATAGAGGTAATGAGTGGTTTCCCCAAAAAGTAAAATCCCAATGGAAAATACAGTAGTCCCAGAATAAAACCCGCGACAAGTAAATCAATCGTCGCATTATAATCAAACGTATATTTAAAGGCTATCGATACGGTGAGAATGATCATGAATCCCTTCTCCACTAATTTGATGTCCTTTGAGGCCGTATTAAAGTAACTCATTTGGTTTAATATTTTAGTTTGCGCTCATTTGCAACGAGTGCTTAATATAGTCTTGCGATTATATCGCCATATTTACAACACCCCAACCACTAAAAACACCGCAGATAAAATAAGCAATATCGCCATCAACGGATACATGAATTTGAGCCATGCCTTTACGCTTACATTAGCAATATCCAACGATGGCAGCATGATGCCTGTTGGCGTTACAAAGCCCATTATCCCCATGCCGAACAGGTATGCATTTACGATCTCTTTACCCGGTACGCCAACAATTACTGCAAGAGAACCAAATATCGGCATGGTGAGCACCGCCATGCCTGATGATGAGGAAATGAACAGCGTAAATACCATGTACATCAACATCATCACCAAAATAAACCAAACCGCGTGCATTTTGCCCACCATCATGGCCGAGTAGAAAAGCAGCGTTCCGCTGATGTGCCCATCGTTCAAAATTATGGTTACCCCCCGCGCTACACCTACTATTAACGTTACCGAAACCAGCGATTTAACACCTTCGATAAATGTTTCCATAAACACTTTTTCCTTCATCCCCGCGATCAAAGCGATCAGCACCGACGATACGATGAACAATGCCGTAGCCCCAACCATCGACCAGCCCTCAATAAATCCGCCGATCATTACACCGATAGTTCCTAAAAAGATGAATATCTGCAAGGCATTCTTAGGTTCCAGTTTTATCTTTTTACCTTCCTCCGGCTCATAAGCCGCGAAGTTTGATTTTACCGCGCCATCAAACCGGTAAACGTATGAAGTTGCCGGATATTTCCTTGTTTTTTGCGCATAGCGAACAATATACCAAATGCTGATAGCGGTGCTGATCACAAAAAATAAGATGCGTTCATACATCCCGTCTGTCCAGTTTATGCCAGCTGCATTAGACGCGATTACCGTAGAAAATGGGTTGCTAAAAGATGACATATTCCCCAAATTAGTCCCTGCGAATATCACCGCTACCGGCACTAATAAATCATAACCGGCAGCTAAATATAAAGGAACTAAAATAGGGTAGAAGGCTAGGCCTTCCTCTGCCATCCCTTCGGCTGCGCCACAAAAAGCGAAAAAGAAAGTAATAATGATAATCAGCCATGCCTCCTGCCCGCGCATTTTGTGGGATAGAAAAGCAACGCCTTCTTCCATAGCGCCAGTCCGCTGAAAAACGGCTATAAACCCACCAATAAACAACAGGAAGAAGATGATGTCGCTGCTATCATACAAACCCTTAACAGGTGCCTGTATAATTTCTAAAAATCCTTGCTTGTTGCTTTTAAGCTGATGGTAAGTGCCAGGTATGGCTACAGGTTTAAAAATATCGCCACTTTTAAACTTATCCAGCGTAATCAATATCTTTAGGCTATCCAGCGTGTGCTGGGTAAGCGGCACTGTTTTGTCGCCTTTAACCGTAGTAACGGTAAACGAGCCGCTGTTATAACTTAGCGTATCATATTCGCCTGCTGGCAAAAGCCAGGTAGCGATTGCCGCTATGATAATAACGATAAAAAGTATGGTAATAGGCGAGGGGAGTTTCTTCAAACTGGCCATAAAAGAACTATTGTTGCGCCGCGAAAAATAGAGCCTTCAGTTCAGTCGCATCATCCGGGTTCATTTTGCCACCCAGTATCAGGCGTAATTGCCGGCGGCGTAATGCACCGTCATAAAGCATAATTTCTTCTGGCGTTTCCGGCATTAGTTCAGGTACTTTTACCGTGTTGCCGTCCTTATCTAAAGCCACAAAAGTAAAATAAGCCTCGTTGCTTTTTACCCGTGTGCCCGATGGGATATTCTGCGCCCAAACATCCATCCGCACCTCAACCGAAGTGGTAAATGCCCGCGTAACTTTAGCTTCAATACTAATCACATCGCCCAGTTTTATGGGTGCCTTAAATGATACATTATCCACCGATGCCGTAACCACAATGCGGTTACAATGCTTTTGTGCCGAAATAGCCGACGCGATGTCCATCCAATGCAGCAAGCGCCCACCCATCAGGTTATTAAGTGTATTGGTATCATTGGGCAATACCAGTTCATTCATTATGGTATAGGAGTCCTTCGGGCTTTTACCTTGCATGGGTCAGTGTTTTAGCTGTAAATATACAACCAATTCGTCAATTTCCCTTCAATGAGTCGTACTCCCTTTTGTCATTCTGGCAGGAGAGCGGTTTAAAGCGGGCAAAGGCCATACAGAAAACCGGGCTGGGAGCTGGCCTTGCGGGTAGAAGGTTTTTTCTGTCTTGAATTTTTGCTTCTTTTGTTTCAAGACAAAAGAAGTAGCCCCGCCGCGGCAATGAGCGGCACAAAGCGACAAATTTGCAAAGAGTACTGACAAAACACTGTCACCACTTTTCCAAATCAAACCTTTGCTTGCCCTCGTTTGCAACTAGCGCTTAATATTTTTTTCGCATTTGCAATGCATGTCACAACGGAATCGCACACATAGACCCAAAATATAATTAACCCCAATGGGTTACCTTTTTGCCAGTTTTTGTATAAATAAGAAACAAAAACCTAACAACTAAACCCATGAAAATAAGAACTTTAACAGCATTGCTGACAGGCATTGTATTGCTTAATGCGTGCAAATCAAAACCATACGGATTAGACCGTAATAGCGCCGCAGATACAATTGCAAGCGTAGATACCACCGCAGTAGTTAAACTTGTAAAAACAGCAGATATCCGGTTTAAAGTAAAAAATGTACAGCAAGCCAGCGATAGCATTTTAGCCCTTACAACAAGATTTAGTGGCATGGTTACGCATCACCAAATAATGTCTTCGGCAAATGATACCCACGATATTCGCTTGAGTAATGATTCCGTAATGAGGGTCTCAGCATTTAACACTACAGCCGATATGACGGTAAAAATACCTTCAGAAAAAATTGAGAGCTTTTTAAATACAGTAAGTAAGTTGAGTTTATATGTAAATGTGCGACGGATGGACATTGAAGATAAATCTTTAGACTACTTATCATCCCAACTAAAGTTAAACAGTCGCAACCAACTTGTCAACCAACAAAAACAAGGGAAGATCATAATTAAAGATCCCGGAGCTGTTTTAAATTTAAAAGACGACCTGGTAGACGAACAAATAAACAACCGTAAAATTAACGACGAGGTAAAATACAGTGTCATCAGCCTTAGCTTTTATCAAAGTAACACTATTAGCCGGGAAGTGATGGCAAATGATGATCCATCCACTTATGACCTGCCATTTTTTAGCAGGTTCGGTATGGCTTTCGCCAACGGTTGGTATTTGTTTAAAGAATTGATTATCCTACTCGCAGATATGTGGATATTTATAATTATTGGGGCGGGTATATGGGTATTTGTAAGATATTATAAAAAAAGAGTAAGGATATTGTAAACTCATGTATTAACGTAATGAGATAAGAAATCCAAAGCGCGTTGCTTGCCTTGCGCTCGTCTATAACGAGCGCTTAAAATCTTTTTGCATTTGTAATGCGTGTCGCGATACAATCGCAAACCCATTTTAAGCACTCGTTACAAACAGCGCAAATAAAAGCATTCCCCTCTTTCCGCCGCAGGCGAAGAGAGAGGCGACCAGCGAAGCGTAGTTGGGGTGAGTCAACGCGCTTTGAGCGAAGGTCCATAACATTTCCGTTACACTTGTGTACATCCCCAAAATCCATTAGCTTTAGCCAGTTTTAATTCCCTCATTCATGAAAAATAAGTCTTTACAAGGCATGTTGGCGTGCCTTTGTTTGGTCGGCTGTGTATTACCCCAAAATACATTGGCACAAACTAAAACCCAATACAGTAATTTAACCGATGCTTTAACTAATGGCCGTATGCTTCGTGGCAAATCGGGCCCGCGAAATGTAGATTGGATCTACGGTGGCGATCAGTATTCATTTGCAAGCAAAGATGGCATCAGCGCGATGGACCCTGCTACGTTAAAAGAAAGCGTGATCTTTAACAATGCCGATCTTAAATATCCCGGCAGCGACAAAGCATTTGAATACGAAAAGTTTGATTGGACACATGACTTTAAACACCTGGTGTTTCAAACCAATTTCCGTAAGATCTACCGCCGTTCAGGTGTGTCAGATTACTATATCTATGATATTCAAAACAAGCAGCTAAAAGTAGCCGCTAAAAATGCACGTTCGGCCGAGCTTTCTCCGGATGGTTCGATGGTTGGCATCGAGCGCGGCGGTAATATGTACGTGTATAATTTCGGTACCGATAAAGAAACTCAGCTAACTAACGACTCAACCAGCGAAAACGGTATTTTCAACGGCCATGGTGATTGGGTTTATGAGGAAGAATTAGAAGTATCCCAAGCCTGGAACTGGTCGCCTGACAATAAATACATGGCTTTTTGGCAATTTGACGAAAGCAAAGTGCCCGATTTTCAAATGACCAATTACGAAGGCGCGCATCCAAACAATATCCATATCTCTATACCACAGGTTGGCGATCCAAACCCTAAAGTTAAGATTGGTGTGATCGATGTAAACTCAGGCAAAAAAGTTTGGTTGAGCCCTGATGAAACCGGTGATTTCTACATCCCGCGTATCTACTGGACAAGTGACCCTGATGTTTTGGCGATGGTTACTTTAAACCGCGCGCAAAACGATATGAAGCTATACTTCTTCAACGTAAAAACGGGTGAGCACCATGTTGTTTTAGAAGAGAAAAACTCAACCTGGGTAGCTATTTCAAACTTTTACACCAATGTAAATGATATGCTTTATTTCCCTAAAGGAAGTAAAGATTTCTTTTGGGTGTCTGATCGTTCGGGTTATTACCACATCTACCGTTATAACTACGACGGTAAATTACTTAACCAGGTTACCAAAGGCAACTGGGATATGATTAAGGTTAGCGGCATTAACCCCGAAACTAAAACCATCTATTACCTGTCTGCCGAAACATCACCATTGGAGCAACAATTTTATTCTATCAAGTATGATGGCAGTAAGAAAACGAGGTTATCTATGCAACCAGGTTTTCATGATATTAATATGTCGCCAAATACTAAATATTACATTGATAAATACAGTAGCTCCAACGTGCCAACGCATGTTGATTTGTGCGATGACAAAGGCAAGGTGCTGAAAACATTAGAAGATAATAAAGCGGTAAGCGATTTTATTGCAACCCATGCTTATTCGCCGCAGGAAAACTTCCACTTTAAAACAAGGGATGGTGTTGAATTGGATGGTTTCATCATCAAACCATTTAATTTCGATCCTAATAAAAAATACCCTATGGTAATGGCTGTTTATGGCGGCCCTGAATCGCATGGCGTATTCAATAGCTTCTCTGGCGATGCCTGGGCACAATGGCTGGCTCAAAATGGTTATGTTGTGGTAAACGTTAACAACAGGGGCTGTGCAAACTACGGCAGTGCTTTCCTGAAAGGCGTATACAAACAGTTAGGCAAATTTGAAAGTGAAGATTTTGCTGAAACCGCGCATTATATGGGCATGCAGCCTTATATTGATAGTACTAAGATTGCTATTATGGGTGGCAGCTATGGCGGTTATATCACTACTTACACTTTACTTACCCATCCGGGTGTGTTTAAAGTAGGTTTGGCAAATTCGCCGGTTACCGATTGGCGCTTATATGATGATATTTATACCGAGCGCTATATGGGCACTTTAGATGATAATGCTGAAGGCTACAAAAATAGCTCGGCCATGACGCATGCTGCTGGTTTAAAAGACCGTTTATTGCTGATACATTCTATGAGCGATGATAATGTACACCCGGCCAATACGATGCAATTGTTAACTGCGCTTACCAATGCTGGCAAAGATGCCGACCTGCGTATCTATCCGCCGGGGGCACACGGTGCAGCATACAACCTGCAAAGTTCATTATTGATTTCCAACATCAACTTTCAGTATCTTGAAAAATATTTGAAAGGTAATTGTGATCTGCCGAATCTGAACGCGAAATAAGTAGGTAATCTCAACCATAATTAAACGGATATAAGGATTTTCTTGATGATATCAGAAATCCTTATATCCGTTTGTTTTTAATTCTTGTTCTGCGCCGAACTCAGTACGTAATATCCCACCAATTCTTCCCATCGCGCAGCTGGCGGATGGTAATAAACCAGTAATTGGTACTTGTTCTCCGTATCAAAATAACTACCCTCTAAAGCGATGTAATCAGGTTTTTGAGTGGATTTATCAACCCACACATACTGGTAATCATACACGCCTTGTTTTAAAAACAGATGGGTAAAGAATTTGCCCTTATCGTCATATTCAAACTTGCTGCGATCATCCAGTTTATAGTCGTTAAACTTACCTACAATGTATAACGACCCGTTTGCCCCGGTTTTGCCCGGCGTTTCAAAACTAAAGAACAGGTGGGTGTAGTCGGCATCAATAGTTGGGGTGGTGCCGTCCTGGTTTATTATATAATATTGGCCATCGTTATCATATAAAAAAGTATAATTGGTTTGATTTCGACTGCCGTCAGTTAATAACACCACCGAGTTTGCGGTATCCTTGTAAATATGCGAAATACGATCAGAGTTTAGTTTTAAGGTTCTGGTATCAAAATGCCTGAATTCATTTCCGCCGGGAAAATCATTAGTAGACAGATCACCATAATCTAATTCGTTACCCCGGATATATTGCGGCTGCGTAGTAAATCCCCCTGTTTCGTCGCGTTGGTTTTGCATTACCCAGGTGCGGAGATCCATATTAGGGTTTTGAACTTTTAACGTGCCATAGTTTATCTTGAAGTTGATTTTTTGATTGCTCGCGCGCTTATCCTGATCACTTGATGCCACAGCCTCACCCGTGATGGAAACTTTGCTGCTTAATACGTAAAACTTACGTGTGAGGATCATTTTACTCGGATCATCATCCTCGTAAACTTTTAAAATATAATTACCTGATATTTTTGGCTTAATGTATTCGTTTGGGAACTTGATAGAATAGTGTGTGAACTTTTGAAATGTAGCCGATGAATAAGCATAATCCAATATTTTATCCTCGGTAAAGTTTTGCAGGTAATCTGTTGTTGCGAGGTTGGATGAGTTCCAATCACCATCGCAATGCTCTATAGTATAATAAAAATAATGCTGACCACCACGCAAATCATCAAAAGCAAGTTCAACCTGCTCCCCCGAATTTAAATTAATAAGCGGGAATGATGGCTCTTTTTGGGTGTTATAAAACTCGACACTTTTAATGGCCGGGTTAAATACATTATTATCATAAGGCGTTTGAGAAAAACCTTTGATTGAAATGAAAAGAAAAAGTAAGATTGGTAGATATCTGTTCATGAAATTAGTTGTAGGCTCTTATTTCAAATACAAACGAACGATCTCAAAATTAATTGTCATTACGAGGAACGAAGCAATCTAGTCGAATGCATAGCTACGAGATTGCTTCGTTCTTCGCAATGACATTGGGAAGAATTATTACGCTTCCAATTCCATTATTTGCTCAGCCAGAGCTTCCCAGCGTTGTTGTACGGCGCCTAATTCAAGCTTTTTAGCGTCGTATTGGCGGGTGACTTCTTTTGATTTATTGGCATCGCTGTAAAGCTTTTCATCAGCTAATTGAGCTTCAAATTGCTTCACTTGTTTTTCAAGTTCGCTCATTTGCTCTTCCATCTTAGCCAAATCCTGGTTAAGTTTTTTTAGCTGTTGAAATTTATTATCTGATGGTGCCTGCTTAACAGGCTCAGGCTTTTTTTCCTCTTTCTTCTCCACTTTAGGTGCGGCAGCAGGCAAGCCTTTTTGCTCTAACTTACGTTTCGCGTTCCATTCTTCGTATTCGGCATAAGTACCCGGGTAAACTTTAACCTTTTGGTTTTCAATATACCAAATCTTATTAGCTATATTATCCAGGAAATACCTATCGTGAGATACTACGATAAATGTACCTTCAAACTGCTGTAAAGCCTGTATCAAAATATTAACCGAAGCAATGTCCAGGTGATTCGTAGGCTCATCCAGTACTAAAAAGTTAGCATCCGCGGTTAAAGCTTTAGCCAATGCCACGCGCGATTTCTCACCACCCGAAAGCACCTTGATCTTCTTAAATACATCATCCCCGGTAAACAGGAATGAACCTAATATCGAACGTAATTCAGTTTCGCTATGTCTGGGAGCAAATGCTTGCAATTCCTGCAATATCTGGCTCTCCAAATGCAAGGATTCCAGTTGGTGCTGCGCGAAGAAAGTTTGAGTAACATTATGACCCAACTCTTTTTTACCTTCAAATTCATTGTCGGCATTGGCAACAATACGTAACAAGGTCGATTTACCTTTACCATTAGCACCGATCAAAGCGATCTTGTCGCCTTTCTCAATAATGGCATCCGCGTTATCCAAAATATCAATTGCAGGATATTTCTTGGTAATATTTTCCAAAGTCACCAGGTTTCGGCCCGATTGCTTTGAGAAACGGAAGCTGAAATTAACCGATGGGTTATCATCATCCACGGCATCTACACGCTCCAACTTATCCAAAGCCTTAATACGCGATTGCGCCATTTTAGCTTTAGATGCCTTGGCACGGAAACGCTCAATTAAACGCTCCTCCTGTTTTATTTTTGATTGCTGATTTTTAAACTCCCCACGTTGTATATCCTCACGCTGCGCTTTTTCCTCTAAATAAAAAGAGTAGTTACCCGCGTAAACAGTCAGTTTTCCCTTGCGCGATTCAACAGTACGATTGATCACCTTATCCAAAAACCATCTATCGTGCGATACGATGATCACCGCGCCTTCAAAAGCTTTTAAATAATCTTCCAACCATTGAATAGACGGTAAGTCAAGGTGATTGGTAGGCTCATCCAGCAATAAAATATCCGGTGCCTGTAAAAGTATTTTAGCCAGCATCACGCGCATCCGCCATCCACCCGAAAAGGTGCTTAGCTTGCGGTGAGTATCAGCTTCGCTAAAACCTAAACCCGCTAAAATTTCATGTGCTTTATATTCAATGCTATAGCCATCCAAAAGCTCGAACTCATGTTGTTTGTCGCTTAGTTTGTT
>Ga0302300_1001538_pt1 | contig 12990 bp, 8 predicted proteins | sample III_Palsa_E1_1_FD_198756 | JGI IMG/M metagenome (GOLD analysis project Ga0302300, IMG submission 198756) | Peat permafrost microbial communities from Stordalen Mire near Abisko, Sweden - III_Palsa_E1_1 | ecosystem: Environmental > Terrestrial > Soil > Palsa > Peat permafrost | place: Sweden... | reverse complement strand
ATCTCCAAAGACCGTCTCGTTTACCATTGACATAATTTCCCTCATATTTAAGTACATGTCTATAATCATCATCATACCATTCTCTCCAAAGACCGTCTCTTTTACCATTAACATAATTTCCCTCATATTCAAGGGTATGTTGATTATTGTTATACCAATGTTTCACTAGACCATTTAGTTTATCATTAACATAATAATATTCAGACTCAAGTGTGTGTTGATCATTGTTATACCATGATTTCCACAGACCATCTTGTTCACCATTAACAAAATATCCTTCAGACTCAAGTGTGTGTTGATCATTGTTATACCATGATTTCCAAAGACCGTCCAGTTTACCATCAACATAACTCCTCTCATACCTAAGTGTATGGCGCAGCCATGGCTCTCTCAGTATACCTTCGGTATGTTGATTATTGTTATACCATTCTCTCCAAAGACCGTCCAGTTTACCATCAACATAATATTCTTCAGTCTTGACTCTATGATGTTCATCATCATACCATGTTACCCACAGTCCAACTTTTTGATCGTGGTAAAAAGCATTAATTTCTTCGTTATAACGAGTAACCATTATTTTTTATGGCATTAAAAAAATAAAATCAAGTTATGTTTAAATGTAATGTCTACTGATGAATATTATCGATGAAGATATATATATATATATATATATATCTCTATCCAGATGTTAACCAATATGTACAAGTATATCTGTGAAATAGAGACTTGGTCTCAAGATTCCTTACTTTTTACATTATTCCAATGTTAAAAATATGTAACAGTGACAGTGACAGTGACATCAAATTATGTTAGTGTTGTTGTATGTCAATATTTTATCTTTTCGTTCATATGTGTAATGGTTACATATATCTTTACTTGTTAGCATATATATATGCATCACATTTGTATATAATTTTAATATGGTATATACCATATTAAAATTATATACGTGAAGTACAAAATACTACCAATAACAACTATACATTTTAATACGTATTATATTGTATTGAATATTACACTACTTAATATAACCTTTCTTTCTAATAACAGATATTTACTTATTTATATGTTTAATGTATAAACTAACTTTATACTGTATTATTTATTTTAATATGTTTTACTGTCATTAATAATTGTCAGGTATATAAACATTGTCATACTGTATAATCACAAACATAAACTATATTAAACCAAGAACAGATTCACTATAATAAGTACTTCATAAGTAATTAAATTAACAAAATCACATTAAAGTGTGTAATTACATGATATAAGCTATAACTAGTATACATAATGTACTGAGTATTCAAATAATAATAATAATAATAATAATAATAATAATTAATCCACTTATACATCATGATGATAATATATAATAGACTTAACTTAACTTAACTTTATGTATTGTTAAAACAAGAATGTTTTGAACGCCAATGTGCTACCATACTGTTTAACACAATATATGTTGGAATAGGTAATGGATATATATATATATATTATTAGTTATAATTTTGAACATATTGACCCTTAACTTTTCAGACATATAGAATTATAGTAGTGTATTATACACTACCAATTATACATTTGTTTTCTATTTATTGTTTATTGTGTTGTTACAAAAACATTTAAAACTTATACACATTTACTCATGTTAACTGTATGGTATTATTTAATTTGTCTTGCTTATTGTGCAAAATAAATTTAACCATAAAATAAAAATAAGTATATTATGTAAAACATACAATACGGTGTGTTACACTACGTTATGTGTTAAAGGTAGCTTAATGTTTTTGCAATAACGTGTTTGTTGATACATGACCGATTAGGAGATGAGATGGATGAGAGAAGGGATGGATGAGAGAAGGGATGGATGAGAGAAGGGAGGAGGAAGAGAGAGAAGGGATGGAGAAGAAAGGAGATGGGATGAGAGAAAGTATGTACTATCTATATTTTTAATATCTACGTATATTTTTACCAACAAACATTTTTAGCAAAAATCTTAAACGATTCAAAACATTAAAATATACTATTTTTGTTATCCATTGTCACATTTTTCAACTATATTTTAATGTTTTGAATCGTTTAACATTTTTGCTAAAAATGTTTGTTGGTAAAAATATATGAGTGGTTATGGTGGGTGGAGGGGGAAGGGAGACAGATGAGTGAGGAATATGAATACAGTAAAAGAGAAGATATATAGATATGGTTAAATGTTTTTTGGGTCTGGAAATATTGGAAAAAGAATAATGTTAATTGTTCTTCTAATCCTGTTTCCAACATTTCCAGACCCAAAAACACTCATTCTCATCACTCTTTCCTTTTAATACTAAAGCAAACTTGTATATTACATTGTATCCAACAACATGTTGAATATTAGAATAATAAGATAATAAATATATACACATTATATTGTTAATAATACTTGTATGGTTACATGACATTGTGAATTGTTAACTACACGTATTTTATGTAATTAACCATTTAGTGTAAACATAGATATATAAATTTCAAGTAATTACTTGTTGTTATTGGAATGATTACATAAAATATGTGTAGTTAACAATCCACAATGTCATGTGATCAGCTGTGTAATTATTTATTTGTACTGTGAGATATGCATAACATCTTACAGTTAATTATATGTACAAATTTAAACATAACCTTGGTTTATGTTAATAAATAACATGTATGAAAAATATAGATACATCATCACCTGGAATAAAAAATATTATATATCTTATTATCAATGATAAGCACTTTTATAGTTTACATATTCCAGATCAACAAAAATAAAATAAGTACAACTAACTCACAGTTATTTTACAAGTTTAAAGTCTACATCCAATTCACTAAAGGGGTATGGGTGAGAGAGAGGAGAAGGGAGATGCAGTAACAATAGAGGACTAACACAGTATACTATTCACATAGTACTACTTTAATACTTTTACCGCCATAACACTTTCACCGGTTGATGATGATCAAGACCATATAATCTTAGTATACTTGTCTGTCACTAATATAAATTCACGTACATATTAATGTAACAATTCTAATGTAAACAAATCCTAATTCCTTGATAAAAAATCACATAACTAATATTACTACAGTTACATAATATTGATAGATGAATAAAAACACCAATATTATGTAATTAATTAAGTATGTGTAACTACTTAGTTATACTAAATATGTTATTATAAGTATGTAAAGATTAACCAAGTTAATATTTTAATGTATTACAAACCTGTCACAGAAATTGTGTGAATGATTCACATACAAGTGTTAATACTGTGACCAGGGGGGTACTCACACAGAATACCTTTTGTGACCCCGGTCACAGTAGCACCAGCCTACTGCTAACACAATATAGGTTTATAATCTGTGAATGGTTCACATAAAGATGTATGTATTATGTATACTGTATTATTACTAGTCAACAATAAGTAAAATAAGATTAACTTGGTTAATTTTGGTTACAATAATAATATATTTTATATCTACTTCATGCATCATATTGTATATTTTAAATATACATATTTAAGTGGTATGGTTATACATAGTATTTTGTGGTTAAATTGCCTACACAGATTTTATATGGATATACTTGTATGGTATACAGTAATACTAAATGTATTAAATAAAATCTGTGTAGGCAATTCAACCACAAACATTATATATAATATACAGGTACAAATATTTTTATACAGAATAAGATAATTGCTAATTTGATGGATAGTATTGTATACTTACATGATTATCGTGGATAGTTAATTACATAAATTTTATGTAATTGCACTCAGATAAAGCAAATCTAATCTGTAGTAAACCGAAAGTATATATATATATACATACATTTAAGAGAGAGAGAAGAGATTCTCTAAAAAGAATACGAACTATATTACAACATAACTATTTTTTGTTTGTGCACGAATAATTACATAAAATTTGTGTAAACCAAAGGTAAGCTACGCTAAACAACAACCACAAATATTATGTGATTATGTTAATATAAACAATGTAAAATATATGATTATTATTCAAGATGGAATAATGTTTAATCTGATAAATAAAAGGTAACAGTACATTAATAACAATATATTGTATTTGTGGTTAGTTGTTTAGCGTAGCTCATCTCTCAGTTGGGACCAACCTTTGGTTTACACAAATTTTATGTAATCATACAAATACAAGCTAAAAATAAACTGTATTTCATACAAATACCAAGCAAAGATTAATTTCTCTTACATGTATATTATCTTCAACTTCTATTACCTTTTGATCTCTTATTTTTAACCTATTTCATATAGGTTAATACCCTTACATCATCGTAAATTTAATTTCCGTGAGATATATTTATTTGTTTTTGTTTATGCCAACATTGTTCGTATATACTTTTTGTCGTTACCAATAAATATGTTAGTTTATTTCTTCTTAACTAAGAGAGGGAAGATACCTTTAATTAATTTTATTTAAAAAAGTATCTGTAAGGTACATTTGTTTTAACCCTTAATTTTGATCTCTCCAAGATGGATTAATATTAACCTTACATTTTTAGCATCCTTAATACATACTCATCCCAACACTATTTAAAGTAGTAATATTAAAATATCTTTGTTTAAACTTGTCTAATTAAGTAATATTAATATCATTGAAGTATTTTTGTCTTATCCCCCTATTGTATTGAATAGATTAATTTAAAACTTTAAATTGTTAACATTAACCAGATAGGTTAATTATAACAAAGATACTTCAAAGATGTTAAAAATACAATATCAAGATTACAAACTTCCAAAATAGATTAAAGTTGTAAGATTAAACAATTATATTTCAAGAAGATTAAATTTGTCTATCTCAGATAGATTAAAGTTACTTGTTTAAACAGAAATACTTCAAAAGTATTAAAATTACTTGGTTAAACAGAGTTATATCTCTAGGATATATTCGTCATACCAAATTTTACCTGTAAATTCAAAGGTAAGTAATTTCACATTATATAATATATTCAATACCTTATTTTAGAATAAAACCTTTTTATACTCACTATAGTATATAGTGAGATATTAACTACCTTTAAATATGCAGATATTTTTGGTATGATGAATATATCTTAGAGATACTTTGTTTAACCAAGTAATTTTAAAGCATCTTTGTTTAAAATTGTTTATCCAAGTAATTTTAAAGTATATCTATAGTATTTTAGTATTACTTGGATAAACAAAGTATCTCCAGGGAACTTTAATATTATTTGGTTAAACAAAGATACCTCGGATATGTTGAGATTTTAAAGGTTAAGATTAACATATATCTTTGTGATATGATAGGTTAAAAAAATACTTTAGAGAGGTTGAAACTACAATGTTAAACAAAGATATTTTAGAGTTACTTGTTTAAATAAGGTTAAATAAGAATACTTTAGTTGGAAGAAAATAAATGGAGGTATTAGTTAGTAATGACAAAAAAGCGTATATAAATATTGTTTTTGTAAATAGTTGTTTACAATTGTTACAATAAACTTACCTGCGGTTTAGAGTTATACACCTTCAGTTTGGTTTACCGAGAATGAAGCTGCGACAAGAGCGGAGCTACATTCTTGTATGGACATAAGATAGTCGTGGTGAGTTGCTTAGGCAAAGCTCTTCTCTCCGGAGGCATACCTTCGGTTAGCGTTTGTCACTTGTCACAGCTCATCTCATAGTTGAGCTGATAGCTCCCAACTGACAGATCAGTTGATGTCCTATTTGATTTTCCCATTTCATTTCACACTTCATTTCCCACTTCATTTCCCACTTCAGACCAGACCAGACCAGAGAAGGACCAACCTTTGGCTTACACGAATTTTACGTAATTTGTACTAATATAATTAATAGTTACAATTGTATAACTTTAATATAGAACAATTCTATATTAGCGGTATAATCGTATAATATCACAAGATTACCATGGTAAGTTGCACACACAAATATTGTGTAATAACACTTATATGACATATAGACAACCTTTGGTAAAATAAAAATTAACACTGTTAACTAATTGTTTACAAATATAGTGTAAATGGATGTTGGTATGTGTGTGTTAATAGTATAAAATATACTATTTATTTTATAATTGCATTTTTTATTTATTCTTCTTATACCAAATTTGGTATGTTGAAATAAAAATTATAAATTTTAATGTTCCTTCATTATACATATATACTCTTGTTAAGACTTATAACGTAAGTATTGTATATATATATATTGGTGTGATAGTATCTAATCTTTATTAATATAATATATAGTAATTAATATAATTATAAATTATATTTAGCATATTTTCCTGTTTGTATGTCAAACATACAAATATTATTTTACATCCATTAAGTTGGAAGTTGAAGAGTGGAAGATAAGGATAAGGGTGAAATATGATGAAGAAGGTAATAAATATTAATTACACCCAGTATATATATATATATATATATATTACTACATGAAACATATATTATTCTATATTTTAACATATATAACATTGGTTGTTTTTAACATTATAGAATAATATATGTTTCGTATGTGAACGAAAGTATTCTCATACTATGAGATTGACATCTCTTGGAGAGATGTTATAGTAGTTATTACTTTATGTTTGTTTAACATCACCAATATAATATCCATCGAAAGTGGTATTACCATCTTCATCAAACTCAATCCAATGACCATCACGTTTACCGTTAACGTAATGTCCTTCAAAATTAAGTGTACCGGTATCACACCAATACCACACTCTCCAAAGACCATCTCTCTCACCATGAACAAAACTACCCTCATACATAGGTTTACGATATCCATCACCATTATACCATTCTGCCCAAAAACCATGATTTTCACCATTATCATAATACCCATCAAATTTAAGTGTATGTTGTTTATCATCATTCCATTTTCTACTGCTACCATTCATTACACCCTTAATATAGTATGTTTCGGATTCAAGCGTATTTCGATCATTATTATAGTAGTTTCTACTTGGTCCATTCATTTTTCTAACTATTTTGTCTCCTAGTTTATAATACAAATAACTGGTTTCAAATCTAATATTATTATTAAGTTGGTAATATATAATGGATATCTCATTACCAATCTTCTTACCATTCACAGTGTGATATGTACTAATATTCTTAGCACCCACATCTGTAGTATCAACATTATTGTAGTATATAGCATTACTATCAACCTTAATAATCGTCCCCTGATTGAGTTTGTTCCATTGCTTCATGAAGTTATCGTTATCTAACAGATGTTTTGGAATGAAATCATATGGTGAGTAGACAAAGAAAAACCATTGTAAATCATCGTTGAAGTCATCATATACTATTGTGTTCACATCAGTCCAATTATTAAATACTTTTTGGACTAAATATTTAAAATAATCATCATCTATGAATAATGTATCTAATTGAAAACTTAGGAGTAAGTCTTGTTTGTTGGTAATCGGTAATTTGTTGCCTCTGAGAAACTCAACATAAGTACCAACTACTGAGCAGTACACATCATCAATAGGAACAACAACATTGTTATCACCAGATAATTCTACAACATAATTTATATGTTCCGAACTGGAAGTGAAAGTGGAAGTATGTGAATACGAAACAATGAACTTCTCACCACAACAAATAATAATAATGGACATTTATTCATTCAAAAAAAGCAATTATCATATTTATTAATGGTTATTGTCTTTTACACTCGAAATATACATTATATGTGTTAAATTTTATCATCCGTATATAAAAGACATTGGAATTTTAACATTTTAAATATAATTATCTTAACACTTACATGTGTAAAATCTACCGTTTTTGTTTATGACAAGACACAGATTAAGTTTTACGTAAACAACATTATTAACCATACAAATACGCGTTATGATGTTCATTATAAATCAAATACTCATTATATGAGTATTATTCAAACTATAAATTTAACATTGGTATTATAATGGTAATATAATGGTAATATATTAGTTAATCAAAATATTTATTCCGTATGTTTTTATGTATATGTATTATTATTAGTGTAGTACTATTACCTTAATAACAACAGTATATTTAATACAAAATAATACTTATAGTTGTTTATAACTATATGGTTAATTATGTAAACAACAAATCTACACATGTAATTATATTAATTTATATAACTATTTATATTGTATGTTATTAATTACTTAACATAAACTCTTCTCTTTCACATATACATTCTTCTTTACCAGATGTATTAATTTTTTCTCCATACAATACTTTATGTACTATTAAAAACAATAAATTATTATACAAGTATATTCATATAAAATCTGTGACAAGTGACAAACCGAAGGTATACCTGAAGGAGAAATGGCTATGCCAAAGCGAAGCTAGCCTCTGGCAAACGCAGTGACAAGAGAAGGCAACTTACCACGAAGATCATGTTCATATATACAAAAGACTAAGAGTATAATAGGGACAGAGAAGTATGTAGATAAAAATAAATAAAAGAGAGAAGAGATATACATATCCCTTACGACTAATACATATATTATTAGTACAGGTAGTAACTACCTATAAAATTATTTATATGAGGATTGTTTATGCATGGAAGGACCGGAGAGATAGAGAAAGATAAAATAAGTAGAAGAATGGAAGATTATAAATCTATTTGTAATGGTACATGTATTCGTATAGTTACATGGTATTTATTGATAACTTAATCATACGAATATTACATATACATATTAATTCTAATATGTAATTATACTTTACCTAACTCATTCAAAAAACATATACATATTATTGTAATTACATTAATAATTATGGGTAGTTATTAATGTAATTATGTAATATTTCATGGTAAGTTATATATGTATAAAATACAGTTAATATTTTATATTTTGTTTATGAAACTATGCAATAAATTGTAATTGTTTATTTGTATATTTGTTTATTTGTATATTTGGTATACAAATTTTATACTGTTTATGTTATATCTACCATGTTACACAATAGTTAATATATTGATATATGTTAACTAACACTGTTTTGGTATATTATATATGTCATTAATCATACTACTTTACATTGTAGTTAAATATTATGACATATACACTCCTTTTGATTTCATTAACTATATTAAACATAATTAAACTTACCTTCGGTTAACATGTGTTATAGTGTTTTTACCATTAATAAAATATTAACCAAATTTTGTAATTATTACAATTTGCATCTTTAAGATGCAAAACAATATATTTACTGTATTATAATTTGTATATGTTTATATTCCAACAGTAATATTATTAAATATCGGTATTGATATATAAGGGTCAGATTTGTCTTCAAGTTCATTACGAAGGTAATTATAATCATCAAGCATACTATCACTAAGGGATTTTACATGTTTTACTATTTGAATATACATATCTTTATATACTCCAACGATGTGTGACCCCAATTACTATCATAATTATCCAAATTTCTTCTTTCCTGTTATCTACATATTGATTTTTGGTTAAATGTCTGCGGAAATCATTCCTACACCCGATACTTCTAACACTCCTTCTCCACTATCACATACATAATTACCCTCAGTCTCTAGTACATATATATATATATGGTTTGAATAGTTATTCCACTCTATCATTAGTTAATGTATTTTATCTCTCAGTTGATGTCATGGTTATTTCCGCAGGATAACTGTCACTTTATTTCATGGCTCATCTGTCATTTCAAACCAGACCAAAGAAGGGCCGACCTTTGGTTTAGCGAAGCCCACTTTCAGTTTACCAAAGGTCAGCTGCGACAAACATAACACTTTACACAAATATTATGTAAATATACTCTCGTTTATTTATCCACCCAAACAATCATACTTGTAACCATGCATTCATACTAGTATAATTACATAATATTTGTGTAGGCAACTAACCACAGATAACATGTAATTATACTAATGCAACTGCTTTAATAACCATTTATTCATATAAGTGTTACTACGTAATATTTGTGGTTAGTTGCCTACACAGATAACATGTAATTATACTCGTATTTACTCCAATATACATAAATACAAATATATTTATTTAAACATATGGGTAAATAAATATATTTCGTGACCATTAATTTATCTGTCCATCAATGATAACAGTTTTTGAGTACCATACGACAATTGAACTAATTCCATTATAGTTAGAAACTTTCTATCTGATATGAAAAATGTGGTGGTAAATAATAGAGTTTTATGTCTGTTTCCATCTGGTTTTTTTATTCCAAGACATTGATAACCACAAATTCCACTTTCGTATTCACATGTAAATATATTTTGACATATTTTTGGTCGAAACCAAATATTTTTGTTTTAACCTGTGTAAGATTAAAAAGTATAAAGTGGTTCCATATATTCATTTGTATTGGTGGGTCCCATATACTTCCGAGTTTTTGCACAGGTTAAAACAAAAATTCTTGGTTTCGACCAAGAATATGTCGAAATATATTTACATGTGAAAACTATGGTATTAATTATAATTATGATGAGAAGGAGGAGGAGGAAAATATCACCTTAATTTAGTGTAGAATAAACTCTATATTCATTGATACTAAAGATAAAAGAAACAAAGAAAGAGGTGGGATGTGTGTGGGTACAGAAAGAGTAAATATGATATTTGTATGAAATGTGTGTTTGTGGCAAGTGGCAAATAAGGTAATTATGTACTGGATAATTATGAGTAACACTGCACTAGGTGAAGGAGGTGAACATGACAATGAAAGTTATCTCATTCATGGTGTAACAAATGAAGATATACTAAACAATCTTATCGAGATGAGGAGGATGGCATATAGTTCCATTCCCAATTTTGATGCTGAATACATTAATTAACTATGTGGTGAAAACTTGGATCGTATACCAAAATTTGGTGTCGGAGATAAATCTTGGATTTTAATTAGTGTGTATCATGAATGGTCGTATGTCACTGATGTTATGTCAGGTAATAATGATAATGACATTACAGCCATAATTTTTGCCGATGACCGACAATCTGCTATACAACAACTATATAACCACCCTATTGTAATTAAGGCTATTTATGATACTAAGGAAGAATATGGTAAAGATTATAGTGAGGAGTATGGTAAAGATTATGGTGAGGGATATAATGAGGTATATAGTGGGGGACATAGTGAAAGAGATATATTATCATTAGTATTTGGTGATGAACTTGTTCATCTTGCTCAACTGGGTGGTGATTTCATTGAAGTGTCAAATAACATTATGAATAACATTACACCTAGTACATCATCTGTTGAATTTCTGATGACATACCCCAACTACATGGAGCCAAATGACATTAAGCTGTAAACTAAAATGTAGTGTTATGATTAACATTAAATATAACATTACCAATGTATCTCACAACACTCTCACTATCCAATTATACCTTTTATTTTGTAACCCCATTGATTATATGTATATATATATATACATTACACTCACTCTACCTCACTCTCTCACACACAGACACACTTGTTTGTAACGAACAGACAAAATAAGTTATTCTGACAAAAAACATCAACGTGACTTAAAGCCTATATCAAACACACATTACTAATACAATTTTATTCTAAATAAAATTAAAATATACTACATATACCAATAATGTCAATGTGTAACAATTCTAAATAATACAAATTACAATGACATAACTACTTTATACTTTACGTATGGCAAAAAAAGAAACACACAAATATTAAAAATATTAACTATAAAGTTTTATATGTAATATCTATTACATACATTTATAGTATTAGTGTAATTAAGGATTGTATTTCTACATATAAAGAAATACAAAAATAGTATTTTTTGTATCTTATCTCTCTCATCCGCCCGCATATTTCTCTCTCTCTCTCCATTCAACGATATTTATGTAATTTTAAATACATAAATGTTTATAAATCCCAATATATAATTACTTGGTAATTATCTATTCATCCTAACATATACGGATATTGTTATGTAGAACTAGTGGTAAATTAAAAACACCCATATTATGTAATTGTACTCAAACATATGAATTAATATTTTGATGTTATGTTATATGTTATAAATTTAATAAACTAATGATGTTAACAATGATATAAAAATGTATAATGTTGTATCAGTACAACATTAACAACTTCAACCATTATAAAAATTAAGAATAGTTACATGTATCTGCATTTATATTTCTACTTCTTATAATCCAAAATATGTTAATTGTGTGTTACAACTTTAAGTTGTAATATTGTTACTACCCATAATCTTAGTAGTACATATATATACATAATTTTATATGCCGTGTGTTTGAGATATAATAATATTAATCTGTATATTAAATATATAGTAAGTATTGTAATTGTTATATAAAATTAACCTCTTAAAGAGGTTAATATAATCAATTGCCTATCGTTGTTTAAAGCCATCTATATATATTCACCGTCAAAAGTAACGTTACCATCGAAGTTATACACAATCCAATGACCATCTCGTATATCATCAACATAATAACCTTCAAACTCAAGTATATGTTAGTTATTGTCATACCATTGTTTTTTTAAATCATGTGGTTGACCATTAACTCAATACCCTCCAGATTCAACAGTGTGTTGATCATTATCTTACCATTGTCTCTATTGACTATCTTTTTTACCATTATTATACTGAAGGTCTTTTCATAACATTATTACTATTTTTATGGTACATGACATCTTTCCCATAACCATACTGTTCATTATTTACAGTGTGATATATATTTTTTAACTCTTTCTTGGCCTCATTAATTCAACACTTGATTATTGTTATAATATACTTCATTAGTGTTAACTTTAATAATTGTACTTTGATTAAGTTTATTTCATTGTGTTATGAATAAATCATTATCTAATACATGTTTTGGGATAAAATCATAAGGCGCTGAAACAAAGAATAACCACTGCAAGTCATCGTTGAAGTC
>Ga0302300_1001535_pt1 | contig 13011 bp, 12 predicted proteins | sample III_Palsa_E1_1_FD_198756 | JGI IMG/M metagenome (GOLD analysis project Ga0302300, IMG submission 198756) | Peat permafrost microbial communities from Stordalen Mire near Abisko, Sweden - III_Palsa_E1_1 | ecosystem: Environmental > Terrestrial > Soil > Palsa > Peat permafrost | place: Sweden... | reverse complement strand
TAATTCCGAAGAGAAGTAAGAAACTGACACTACCTAATATAATCAATAAAAAGACCTTCAATGGGTGATTTTTCGGCTTATCTTTAATTTTGATTTCAAAATATTGAGGCGGTTTCAAATCTAAAATTTGCTGCTTTTTTATATTTACTTCCGCAATTAGTGTATCAATTTCATAAAAAGGTGATTCATTAAACTGTTGTGCGTAGCTATCTGATGCCTTTTTAATTTCATTAATTTTTGAGACTACAGTTTTGTTAAAAATTTTATCGTTAATCTCTTCAAGATTATCTGTGGCTATTAAAATATTAGCTTTAATTCTTTCATAATACTTATCAATAAAATATTTTTTTACTAAAGGGTCTGAAATATTATCAATAGGTTCGATAAATTCATACATTTTAAAGGACAAAGTTTTATAAAATTTCAGTACCTCCTTGTGTTCAATTTCGCGAATTTGATTTTCTAAGATTTTTCTGCTTATTTGATTAGAAGATGCTAATTGATGATTGAGTTGTTGCAGTTCTGCATTTTGTAAGAGTTGCTCTTGTAGGATTCCTTTATTGATCTTTTTTGTTTGTTCCAGTTGTACAGATTGATGAATATTTATTAATCTGTCAAATGTTGATAGCTTTACAGTTGTCATAAATTATTTTGATGATTTATTTAGCATTCCAAACCAAATACTACCGCTACGAAAATATATTGACTAATATAATAAGATTAGTGATACACGTAATTGTAACTACATATCTTTTCTTTCTTGGAGCATTTTATAAATATAATTAATTGACGTTAATTATGTTAACAGGTTATATGTTTTTTGACTCAAAGTATACTCGCTACCATGGCAAAAACGTCCTTTAAACTACCGTGAGGGGGGCAAAGTATACTTTGGGTATACTCAAAACCCCCGTAGCGAAGCGTAGGGCAAGCAAAGTAGGGCTCTGCCCAACTTCCGCTTGCTCCCCCCGCTTTCGCGTTTGGACAATAAAAATTTAGGCTATTCGCCACGCAATAATACACCGGATAAATTGGCTAATGCTATTGAACAAACCAGTCCTTATTCAACCGTTAGGCAACCAACAGCGCAAAGCCGGGTAAAATGTCAAGGGCGGGCAAGCCAATAAAAAACAAAACACATCTGTCCGTTTATACACCCTTTACTTTTTATCCCGGCGTGGGCTATCTTCGCTGTAGCGGTGAATAAGGAATAAACTTTTATCTTTGGTTATGTCTAAAATTAAACCACCCATTACCGGGAAATATATTGACCCTTTGGTTGACTTCGCCTTTAAAAAAATATTCGGCAGCGAACCAAACAAAGATTTGCTGATCGATTTTTTGAATGAGGTGTTTAGAGGACGCAAGCATATTGTTGATTTAGTCTATAATAAAAATGAACACCCCGGTGATATAAAAGAAGAGGGTGCTGCTATATTCGATTTGCTATGTACAGGCGATAGTGGCGAACGTTTTTTAATCGAGGTACAACGTGCAAGACAAGGGCATTTTAAAGAAAGGGCTTTATTTTATACTTCGCGTTTAATCAGCGATCAGGCACCCAAAGGCAAACGGAGTGATTGGGGCTATAACATTGCCGAAGTATATTTAATTGCCTTGCTGGAAGATTTTACATTGGAAGGTAGTCCTGCGAATACATATCTGCATGATATTTGCCTCTGCAACAGAGATACAGGCGAAATATTTTATGATAAATTAGGTTATACTTACATTGAATTAAGTAAATTTGTAAAAACGGATACTGAACTGGAAACCGATTTAGACAGGTGGCTTCATGTACTAAAGAACATGAGCCAGTGGGATAAAATACCTGTTTACCTGCGGAAACCCATATTTGAGAAATTGTTCAGTATTGCAGAATACACAAATTTGACAAAGGAGGAAAAAACCATGTATGATAGCAGCTTAAAACATAAATGGGACAATAAAAATGTGCTGGACTATGCTGTGAAGGAAGGGAAATTGGAAGAAGCAAAAGCTATTGCCCGTGAAATGAAAAAGGACGGTCTGCCAATTGCCCAAATCTCAAAATTCACAAAACTGTCTATTGAAGAAATAGAAAAACTATAGTTTTCCATACGGCTCTGCGGTACTGTTCCATAGGGCAGGTTCGCACTCACGCCCGGTACTGGTTTCCGCCCGGTTACCATTAACAGTAATACGCAAATAGATAGGCACAAGGCCGCTTTGATAGTTTTTTGGCTTCTTCAAATAAAAAAGCAAGCTGAAATTAGTTTTCATAATGTTTTGACATTAAAAAGTGAACAAAATTAAGCTTGCAATCAGGTCTGCACAAGATGTTCAACTTTTGAACAGGTTGACAATCAAAATGATACGTAAAAATTGGTGAGTAAATATTTCCAAAATTTCACTCACCGAATAACGCACTTTTTATATGCGAATTGGTGGATAAAACGGGCATTTAGCCGAAAAACAAAAGCCTGCAATCATTTGATTTACAGGCTATTAGTTTGAATTGATATTGAAATCGGCGGAGAGGGAGGGATTCGAACCCTCGATACACTTTTGGCGTATACACACTTTCCAGGCGTGCTCTTTCGACCACTCAGACACCTCTCCGGGAAATTGGATTGCAAAGGTAAAATAATTGCGCAATATCCAATAACGAATGTTGAACATCCAACACCAGCTCAATCTTCCAACTTCATCATTCAAAATTCAGTGTTCAATATTATATATCCGCTATTAATAAAATACCCCGCAAACAAAAAAGCGCCCCGGCTCACACCCCGGGACGCTCATGAAATAAACTGACATCAAAAAAACTATCCTTTAAACTTATGCGCTTACTCTTCTATCGTGCTTTGCGCGGTAAATATTACGGCTCATGCGGTGCTCTTCGTGGCGCAAATGCATGCGTTCGTTCCTGTCCATACGGCCGTTGGCCATGGCCATGCGGCGTTCGGCGCGTATGTGCCCTTCTTTCCTGCGCAGGTGATGTGCCTGGTTGCGGGTAAGCTCGTGGTGGCGTACGCCCTGGTTAATGCGGCGCTCCTGCCTGTACTCCCTGCGGTTAATAACCGGGGTGCGGGTTTGCGCTTCGGCAACGGAGGTAAGCGCTAAAAACGCTACTAATAAGCCTCCTAATATTTTAATTTTCATGTTATTTTTAATGTTTGTTTTTATATAGTAATAGATAATAAATAACCATAATGGTTTAATATTTGCCAAAATATTTATGCCGGTAATGCAGATAGATAATTTTAACTTATGTTTGTTTCAAATTGCCGATCCGATATTACCCCGGCGGAGAAGGGCGATATTTTTCAATACTAAAGCTTGTTTAGTTTAATGCTGAGCATCAACGAGATTAAAAAACCCATCGCTGCAGAGATTGATGTTTTTGAAGAAAAGTTCAAAAATTCCATGCAAAGCTCAGTCCCCCTGCTCGATCGGATTACCCATTATATAGTTAAGCGCAAAGGCAAGCAGATACGGCCCATGTTCGTATTTTTTTCGGCCAGTATTTGCGGCGGCATTAATGAGAGCACCCACCGTGGCGCCGCTTTGGTTGAGCTGCTGCATACCGCCACCCTGGTGCATGATGATGTGGTTGATAATTCCTACCAGCGCCGTGGCTTTTTTTCCATCAACGCCTTATGGAAAAACAAGATAGCCGTTTTGGTGGGCGATTACCTGCTGAGCAAAGGCTTGCTGCTCTCCATACAAAACAACGATTTTGAGCTGCTGCGCATAGTGAGCGAGGCCGTGCGCCAGATGAGCGAAGGCGAGCTGTTGCAGATTGAAAAGGTGCGCCGTATGGATATTGGCGAACCGGTTTATTACGATGTTATCCGCCAGAAAACAGCCTCGTTAATTGCCTCGTGCTGTGCCTGCGGGGCGGCATCGGCAGGGGCGGATGTGGAAACGATTGAGAAAATGCGCCTGTTTGGCGAGAAGATAGGCATCGCCTTCCAGATCAAAGACGATATGTTTGATTTTGGTACCGATGATGTGGGCAAACCGCTGGGTATTGATATCAAGGAAAAGAAAGTTACGCTGCCGCTCATATACGCGCTTAATAATTGCGACCCGGCTGATAAAAAGCGCATGATAAACCTGGTAAAAAATCATAACGACGAGCCCGAAAAAATAGGCCGGATTATTAGCTTTGTACAGCAAACCGGCGGCCTGCAATACGCCGAAACCCAGATGAAAAAATACCAGGAAGAAGCTTTTGAAATACTGAATACTTTTCCCGAAGGTGATTCTCGCCAGGGGCTGGAACAATTGGTGCGCTTTACTACCGAACGCAATAAATAATGCCGAGCGAGCTGATCTTCATATCAGGCTTCATAGTTTTCATTTTTATAATGATGGCGCTCGATCTGGGCCTGTTTTCACGCTCCAATAAACCCGTTACCCTAACCCGCGCCGCCATTATGAGCGCGGTATGGATAGGTTTGGCGCTGCTTTTTTATGCGCTGATATTGCGCTATGGCGATATGCTGCATCATGTGGATAGTTTTGCTGCCCTGCAACAGGTAAACATCGCCAATTTTCATCACCTCAAACTCGACCCGGCTAACCTCCCGGCCGACCTGCAACTGTACCGCGATAACCTGGGGCTGGAATTTATGACCGGCTATGTGGTGGAGTACGCGCTATCGGTTGATAATATTTTTATAATGGTGCTCATTTTCACCGCCTTTGCCGTCGACCCTAAATATTACCATAAAGTATTGTTATGGGGGATAATTGGGGCGGTTATCATGCGCTTCCTGTTCATTTTTGTGGGCTCGGCATTAATCATCCATTTCCACTGGATACTATACCTGTTCGGCGCGTTCCTGGTTTATACGGGCATCAAAATGTACCTCGACCGTAACAAAGAAACCGAAATAGACCCCGGCAATCACCCGGTAGTAAAATTCGCCTCGAAGTATTTTGCCGTTACCCCAAATTTCATAGGTGGTAAGTTTTTTGTGAAGATCAATGCCAAACGAATGATAACCCCGCTGTTATTAGTGTTGCTCATCATCGAGGTTACCGACCTGGTTTTCGCCGTTGATTCCATCCCCGCTATTTTCTCCATAACCAAGGATCCCTATATCGTTTTCTTCTCCAACATATTCGCCATCCTGGGCCTGCGTTCCATGTTCTTTTTGCTGGTGAATATTATCGATAAGTTCCACTACCTCAAAGTTGGCCTGGCGGCCCTGCTAACCTTCATAGGCCTTAAAATGCTGGCCGGTAACTATACCGAGGCCATCGGCCTCACTACCTTTAATTCGCTCATCATCATAGTTTTAATATTAGCGATCAGCATTTTAGCCTCGCTAATTGCCCCCCGGCCCCCTAAAAGGGGAGTAACTATTTAAGTTGCCAATCAAAAGCTCCCCCTTCAGTGGGTTGGGGGGCTAAACCCGTTCACCACACCATCCAGTTCATCCCAAACCACATTTTTATAATCCTGCGGCGATATTTCGAATAATACAGCGGTGTGGCCCGTTTTATAGTTGCGTACATGTACCCTGGCGTAAAACGAGATAGTTTTGCCGCTTAAAAAATCGAGCGTGTTTATGCCGGCTTCAAAGGTTTGCTGGTCGTTTACCTGGGCTTTCATCTTTTTTACTTTAGCCTGCGTAAAGTTAGCGGGCGCGCCGGTCTTATTTTTCAGGTTCGAAAGATACAGGCCGTCGAAATATTGGGTTAAATAGCTTTCCAGGTCGTCCTTTTTCAGTTTTTGGTCGCCATCAACAAACCACAGGAATGCGTATGCCCAGTATTGGTTAGTGGTGCTTTTGCCCCAGCCGGGCGTAAAGCGCAGCTCCTCAATGCCTGTGAACGGAATTTTCGGCGCGAAATCAATCGGGAAATTTATTTTTTCAGATGCCCAGCCCTTTGGTAAGGGAAAAGTGTAAGCGGCTTGCTGCGCTTGCCCATATTTTAAGCAAAGCGATAATAGGCTTAATAATAATATTTTTTTCATGGCGATAAATGGTTTTGTAGTATGAAGCTACAACTAAATAATTGATTGCAAGTTTGTTTGCTGTTAATTTATGTTAAACAGGCGGCGCGTATTATCAGTTAAATATCACGAATATTTTTTTGATAGGGCTGTTGGCCGGAAAACCTTAACTTAGTAAAATGCAAAGGTTCGACTTCAGCTTGTTTCATTTCAACTTTTTCGATGTGCTCGATGTGGTGCTGGTGGCCTTCATCATCTACCAGTTATACACGCTGATAAAAGGGACCATAGCCGCCAATATTTTTATAGGCCTGGCCATTATATTCGGCTTGTACTTTGTGGTTAAGGCCCTGCACATGCAATTGCTCACGGCCATTTTAGGCAAATTTGTTGATGTTGGTATTATAGCGGTTATCATCGTGTTTCAGCAGGAGATCCGGCGTTTTTTGCTGCTGGTGGGAAAAAATGCCTCGCTGCAGCGCAATAAGGCCTGGTGGCAGTATTTTTTTGGCAAGGCCGAAGCCGAAAAGAACAATTACGCCCGCATTAAACCCATAATTGATGCCTGCAAAAGCCTTAAACAAACCCGCACCGGCGCGCTCATCGTATTTGCCAAATATTACGACGAACAGTTTTACCAGAACAGCTGCGAAGTGATTGACGGTAAGATCTCCAAGCGTTTGCTGGAGAGTATATTTCAAAAAACCAGCCCCCTGCATGATGGCGCGGTGGTAATTGCCGAAAACAAGATAAAATCGGCCAGCTGTATTTTGCCGCTTACCGATAAAACCGACCTGCCGCCGCAGTTTGGCCTAAGGCACCGCGCCGGTATAGGCGTAACCGAAGCCAATGAGGCCTCGGCCATCATCGTATCCGAAGAAACAGGCGAAATATCCTACGCCAAACAGGGCCGCGTAAAAATGAATATCAGCTTTGCCGAACTGGAGAAATTGCTAAACAAAGACTTTTAATTTTGGTTAAACAATACACATACAGTAATTTATGACAGTTTAATGGTGATAAAATCTGTTTTTACAATGGCGAAAATTATTAAATTAAAAATTAAATCGTAAATTTGCAGTCCAATAAATCAGAAGCGATATGCAGGTATTTTCTTCCATAAAAAGTTTGTTTGATACCTTACAGGTATCATTTTTCCTGAGCCTGCGCTACCTGTTATTTGCCGGTACACTCTTCCTGATATTTTATGTATGGAAGAAAAAGAACTACTGGTACCTTAAAATTCAGCAACAGTTTCCGGGCAAAAAGTATGTGCTTACCGAAATTAAATACTCGTTCTTCACAGTTATCATTTTCGGGATAGTGATAATGGAAGTAATGTGGGCCAGTAAGAATCGCTACACGCTGGTTTACTACCCCATTGACAAATACGGCTGGCCCTACTATTTTTTCAGCATCATACTTATGATAGTTGTGCACGATGCCTATTTTTACTGGACACACCGCTTGCTGCACTGGAAACCGCTGTTCAAATGGGCGCACAAGATCCACCACATGTCGCACAACCCTACGCCGTTCTCGGCCTATGCCTTCCACCCCTTCGAGGCACTGATCGAGATCAGCATTATACCGCTGCTGGTGTTTACCATCCCCTACCATGTATCGGCTATATCGGTGTTTTCGGTGTACACGCTATTGCTCAATGTTGGCGGCCACATGGGTTTCGAGTTTTTCCCCAAGGGATTTGCTACCAATAAATGGTTTAAATGGCATAATACGGCCACCCATCATAACATGCACCACCGTTTTATAAAATATAATTACGGTTTGTATTTTAATTTTTGGGATAGGATAATGAAAACCAATCACCCAAAATACGAAGAAACATTTGACGAGGTGATTGAACAACGCGAAAAAGTTAAAGCCGCTAACGCAGAATTAAAAGCCGCTGATACAGAGGCTGTTTTAAAATAAAAGTTAGGTAACAGGTTAATAATGATTATCTTTAATAGATGACACTGCTTGATTACATAAAGAACTTTTTATCTGTATTAGAAGTTTCCTTCTTTGTAAGCCTGCGGTATTTATTGGTAGCCGGCGGTCTGTTTTTCATTTTTTATATCCGTAAGCGGTACTGGTATTCCAAAATACAGCAAAAGTATCCTGAAAACAAACATGTTATTCACGAAATAAAACACTCGTTTTTCACCATCATCATATTTTCGTTTGTTATATTACAGGTAATGTGGGCCAGTAAACACCGGTACACCCTTATTTATACTTCTATCGATCAGCGTGGCTGGCCTTATTTTTTCCTGAGCATATTATTAATGGTAATTTTAAACGACGCCTATTTTTACTGGACACACCGTTTAATGCATTGGAAACCGTTTTTTAAACGTGTACACATTACGCACCATATCCCCCATAATCCTACGCCGTTCTCGGCCTATTGCTTTCACCCGGTCGAGGCATTTATTGAGGTGGGCATTATACCGCTTATAGTTTTTACTATCCCCTATCATTTAGCGGCGCTGGCTATTTACTCGGGTTATACCATGGTATTGAATATTGGCGGCCACCTGGGTTTCGAGTTTTTCCCCAAGGGCTTTGCCACTAATAAATGGTTTAAGTGGCATAATACGGCTACCCATCATAATATGCACCATCGGTATGTTAAATATAATTATGGTTTGTATTTTAATTTTTGGGATAAGCTAATGAAAACCAATCACCCAAAATATGAAGCTATTTTTGATGGAGTAATTGAACAAAGAGAAAGGCTGAAAGCTCCACTGCCGATAGAGGAGATAGCAGTGGCAACTATTTTACATGAGCCTGCTGAAGGTGCCGATGCCTTGCTGGATTGAATTTAGAATATTTGAAGTAAATGACGTTAAGCCCTGCCATACAAAATATAATAACGGTGTTGGAGGTATCATTAGACCTTACCATACGGTACGCGTTATTCGCGGGTGGCCTTTTCCTGCTGTTTTATGTGTGGAAAAAATACTGGTATTTAAAGATCCAGCAAAAATTCCCGCAAAAAAAGCATGTGTTCCACGAGATGAAATACTCGTTCTATACCCTTGTTATTTTTGGGATAGTGATTGTTTTTGTAATGTGGGCCAGTAAAAATCATCATACACTGCTTTATTCGCCTATTGATAAATACGGCTGGCCCTATTGGTTTTTGAGCATTTTGCTAATGGTGGCCCTTAACGATACCTATTTTTACTGGACACACCGCTTAATGCACTTAAAGCCGCTGTTTAAGCGTTTCCACATTATACATCACATACCCACCAACCCAACGCCGTTTTCGGCCTATTGCTTTCACCCGGTGGAGGCTTTTATGGAGGTGGGTATTATTCCGCTTATCGTTTTTACCATTCCCTATCACCTTTCGGCACTGGCTATCTATTCGGTATATACGCTGATGCTGAACGTTGGCGGGCACCTGGGTTTCGAGTTTTTCCCCAAATGGTTCGCGAAGAACAAAATATCCAAATGGCACAATACCGCCACCCATCATAACATGCATCACCGCCTGGTTAAATATAATTACGGGTTGTATTTTAATTTTTGGGACAGGATAATGGGAACCAATCACCCGCATTACGAGGAGGCTTTTGATGATGTGATTGCGCAACGGGAAAAATTAAGGCCCAAAGCGGAGCATACGGCAGATACAGGTAATAATACGCTAAAAATAGCGGACGTTACCAAACAAAACAGTTTACCTGCTGATTGCATAGAAGAAGATAGTTATTGATTATCTTTGCAAAACTATAGGTAATAGGAATACGATCCTTGCGTTAATAGTTTTGGATTGACAGCTTTTGAGAATTAAAAGATGCAAACAGCAGAGCAACAAGCTATAATGAGCCACATGAGTTCCGCGCCGATGATAGCGGTGCTGATACGCTATATACTATTTGCGGGGCTTACTTACCTTGTTTTTTATGTTTGGAAGAAGAACAAGTACCATTATTCTAAAATACAATGGCGCTATCCCGAAAACAAACACATTTACAGGGAGATGCTGTATTCGGTATCTACCATTATCATTTTCGGCGTTATTTTGAGCACCTGTTTCTGGACAGACGCGCACGGCTATTCATTAAGCTATAAAAAAGTTTCCGACTACGGCTGGCCATATTTTGTTTTCTCGCTGGTAATTATGGTGATCTTACACGATGCTTATTTTTACTGGATGCACCGTTTTTTGCATTGGAAACCGATGTTTAAAAGGGTGCACAAAGTGCATCATCTTTCTGTTAACCCTTCGCCCTGGGCGGCGTTCTCTTTTCACCCGGTTGAGGGTGTGATCAATGGCGGTATATTCCCGCTTATCGCGTTCACTATTCCGCATACCATGCTGGCCATTATCATATTCGGCAGCTATTCTACCTTGTTAAATGTAATGGGCCACCTGGGTTTTGAGCTGATGCCTAAATATTTTGCCCGCCACTGGCTGTTTAAATGGCACAGCTCGGCAACGCACCATAACATGCACCACAGCCAGGTTAAGTATAATTTCGGCTTGTATTTTAATATATGGGACAGGCTGCTGAATACCAACCACAGCGATTACGTGGAACGCTTTGAAAAAGTAACCACTATACGTGATGAAGCGCATACGGCCGAAAAAACACAGGCCGCCAGCATCCGTAAAGGCAAGATCAAGGAGTTGGTTGTTGCAGAGCCGGCGTCGTTGCCGCAAGTGGAGAAACACTCTGTATCCGCTTAATCAGCATTGTATATTTCATTCCGGCCTCATCGGTTCTAACTATCGGCATGTTGTCATAACCCCGGGTTTTCACAACAGGCATATTGCTGTATACCACTTCCGTTTGCGGGCCCACGGTAACCTGCTTTAAACCATTTAAGGGATCATTGTATTTATACTTAGGCCTGAACAGCAGGTTTGAAGTATCGGATGGAAGGCCTTTAAAATAAGTAGCCAGGCTGTCCGCCGGTTTAAAAAGCTGCAATTGCTGTGCCTTAGCCTGGTATAGGCCGCCTGCCAGCAATAAGATCAATATCCCCTTTTTCATAGCTGCTATAATTTTAATACTAAAATAAGGAATGCAATTATTGTTAAGTGTTAAATAGCGTTAATTTTATTTTAAGCGGAAGTTTTTTTTAACCACAGATTTCACAAAGAAAACACAGAGCCTTAATATTTGATTTAAAAGACTTTGTGCCTTCTTTGTGTTTTTCTTAGTGGCCTTTGTGGTTAAATAAGTTAATAAATAGCCTATTTACTATTTCTTTAGTTCATCTATCGCTTCATCAGCAACATTCGCCGACGCGGTATCATTCATCTTCAGGCGTTTGGCTTTTATGTCGGTTAAAAAGCCGATGGCTTTTTTAGCACCGCCGCGTGCTTTAGTGGCTATGCCGTAATCTCTTATTTCGGTAATGCCTTGCTGCGCGTAGGTTGGGTTATCCACATTACCGGTCATGGTGGCGAATTTATCAATTAAACCAGCCCTCGCGCGCCTGCCTGCACTGTGAAATTGCAGATATACCTCGGGCCAGTTTGCCGCGCTGCCATCAGCCATATATATATTCAGCATGGCTTGCGAAAGCGCGCCTTTATTATCCGAGTCATACCCCTTAGCCAGCGTAAGTGCCTGTTGCGGATCGAGCTTGCTTATAGCGGTTAAAGCCGCGCCATCAATAGCGTACGACTGGCTGCTTAATGCCTGTTTAAACAGATCCATATTGCCTGATGCCTTCAAATCGCCCAATACGGTAATGGCAGCGGCGCGCACCAGTGTGTTTACATCCGTTTGAGCTAAAGAGGCCAATACAGGCAATGCCGCGTTGTGTATGGCATCGTTACTTATATCCAAAGCCTTTATAGCCTTAATTTGCAGTTGATAAAATTTATCGTGCAGGGCGGCTATCAGTACCTTTTGCGCGCCTTTATCACTTTGCGCGTCAGCAGCGGCGTTAATGGCCTCCAGGCGATCAACATATAATGGCGCGTTGAAATATTGGAACACAAATTCGTCCAGCGTTTTATTATCTGTTTTTTCAACCAGCAGGGCCTTATCGGCGTCAACATTTACCAGGTCGGGTTTTTTGAGCGATGCAAAAGATAGGGTATCGGCCTTATCGCGCATCCAAACTTTATGGTGTATCACTTTACCATTCATGTAAATATCAATGGTAAAAGGCAAAATAAAGGCTTTGCCATCCTGTGTTTGTTGGATATAAACCGATTCCAGCTTATTTTCCGCATTCCAGTTATAGCTAATGTTCAGATCGGGGTTACCCGCGCCATAGTACCATTGGTTAAAGAACCAGTTGAGATCGAGCCCGCTGGCTTGTTCGAGCGCTATGCGCAGTTTTTGCGGCTCGCCGGTGCTAAAGGCATTGGTTTTAAGGTAAATGCCCAATCCTTTAAAAAACGCGGCATCGCCCAGGTAAATACGCAGCATATTTAAAACGCGGCCGCCTTTTTGGTAGCTCACCACATCAAAAACATCCTCTTTATCATGGTAATGGAAACGTACCAGATCCTTCGAGCGCGCGCCCGGCGATCTTAGGTAGGCCTGCAGGGCGGCGTAACTGTGCGCGTCGCCCATATCCTTGCCGTATTTGTGTTCGGCCCAAAGCATCTCGCTAAAATCAGCGAAGGATTCATTCATGGTAATGTTGCTCCAGCTTTCGCAGGTAACATAATCGCCAAACCACTGGTGAAACAGCTCGTGCGCTATATCCACCTGGCTATCGTCATCATCATAATAGGAGTCGATCATCTGGCGGGCGGTTTCCTGCACCTGCTGGCCGTGTAAAGTGGCGGTGGTGTTTTCCATAGCGCCGCTCACATAATCGCGCACTACTATCTGCGCGTATTTGTTCCAGGGATAGTCGACACCCAGTGTTTTTGAATAAAAGTCGATCATCTCCGGCGTATTGCCGAATATTTGCTTGGCGTACGGCGCATAAGCGGGCTCCAGGTAATAATCTACCGGTTTACCGTGCCATGTATCGTGGTAAATTTTAAAATCGCCTACAGCCATCATAAACAGGTATGGCGAGTGCGGCAGCTCCATCTTCCAGGTATCGGTGCGGGTGCC